>Ga0123389_116751_pt1 | contig 45046 bp, 45 predicted proteins | sample T0HHNH4metaT_FD_89917 | JGI IMG/M metagenome (GOLD analysis project Ga0123389, IMG submission 89917) | Methane-oxidizing artificial microbial communities from Washington, USA to study methane cycling - T0-HHNH4 metaT (Metagenome... | ecosystem: Engineered > Modeled > Simulated communities...
TTCTAATTCATTTGGATTAAACATTTCATGCTCCTGATAACTAACTTGATTTAAGGAGTCGTAGAAATTTGGGCGTAGCGAGTCCTGTCTGACTTATCGGCATTTTTTACCGATGAGAAAGTTGGGGCGCAAAGGTGCCAAGACTATCGTCTGGAAATTTGACAAAACACACAGTTGTCGTAGAATGTACTTAACTAGTTGGTCGCTAGCTATTAAGTAACATTCGAGAGACTCAATGCGTTCCGCTTGGGTCTTTTGCATTTCTGCAGCCTGAATATCCAGGCTGCTTCACTCAGTAAGCTTCTTTTCTTCGATATTTCCTTTCTGAAAATGGCAGCTATACAACACTGCCTACTGTTCAAATAACCCAAAACAAGATTCCGCCCTGGGCCATCTGAAAATCAAGTTAGCATGGATTTTTAATCGCGCAACTTTTGTCGAAACAATTACTAATAAACCAATTACAGGGAATATGCAACAGTTAATTATTGATTAAGTCATTGAAACTTAAAGTTAATTTGTAACTTCAAGTTCAAAACCATGAACTTGAAGTTACTGATGTGGATTGCAGAAATGAAAAAGCCGCTTATTCAGCGGCTAAATTTGACAAAATAAATTTGTGTGAAAGCTAGATGAGATAATTCCCTAAATAATTAGAGATTTGATTATGCAGGGAAGTAACAAAATGATTGGTGATTGCTCGTTTACTTGCTCTAACGATTCTTTCGTAAGTACCACCAACTGCAAATGCTACTTCTGGCGGTAATTTAAATATGTTGGAAACTATAAGCTCAGTATCTCTAATTTTTTTGCAAATTTTTTGAATATATTTGGTTTGATACCTATGCGTATTAACCACTACTCGTATTAGCATTTAATAATGCTTATTCCTCAACATCTGCGAATTGGGGATAGAACCTGTAAAATTCTGCAAACCGATGTGCGTCTACTGGACGCACAGGTTTCGACTTAGCTTCGTATTCTGCTTGTGTCAACGACAATGGTAGAAGTGCCTTAAGGTGGTTTACTTCTTTGAACGTTAGTGCTGGGGCGTGTAACTCTATTCTTTTTGGCATAAAGTTTTGTACCATTGATGGTTCAGCGCGCAGAGCCCTTTTTATTTTATTATTTGCAAGAATCCAACCAAATGTAATCATTTGAGCATTGTCTTTGTAAGCTATATCAATCATTCGCAAAAGCTGTTTTTTATTGCTGTTGGTGGCTCCAATATTGATGTCTGCTAGAGTACTTTCCAATCGCGATTCTATAATCCTCAGCATTACATTTTGAAGACCTGCTATTGAAACCACCTCTTTTTTGTAACGTTTGGAGCTATACTCAGCTGGCAACCCAGCAAAAAAATCTTCAATTTTTTCTGCTGCATTTAACAATGCAGAGTTCAATGTAATAACCAAAAAACTGCCTATTTTCGCTTTGCGAACAAAAGTCTCTATATCGGCCAGAATTGATGTCGTTAAATAAGAATAATAATCTAGCCAACAAATGACCGGATTTGTATTGAATAGATTTAAAGTAGGTAGCACTGCATTTGTTGTACCTTCAGCCACTGTAATACAGCCATAAGGTTTGTTGAAATCACATCTGGCAATACTAGGGGCATGCTCTTCAATACTTACCATTTCATTTATACCAAACAATTTATGGAATAGTGCAAAGTCGGTGAAGTAAACAGAACCCATACCTATATAACCATAGCGTGCTGGATCATCAAACCTATAAATAGAGGCTAATTTATCTGCTATGAGTCTTCTTTCAATCCTTTTGCTTGGTCTTAGGTTAAAGTTTATTTGATTATGAGCGACCATAATTCGGTTAATCCTCTGCCTCTACGTTTACTGCGTAATAGATCTCAAATGTTTGAATGCCAACATCTTCCGGTTTCGTAACTTCTAATACTTGCATGACGCGATTAACTTCTTCAGTGGGCTTTTGGTATCGAATCCATGTTAATTTTTTACTTTTATCAGTTTGCGAAGTCGTAACTGGATATATAAAGTTTGCAGATTCGGTAATATTGTCCAGAGCGATTGATTTGGCCTTCGCTATGTAATCATTTAAAGGCTGCTCTTCCTGCTCACTTTCTTTGTCAACAGCATTTAGAAAAGTAAAAGTTTCTTTCATTGCAGCAATCATTTCTTGGAAGGCCTTGCGAAATGCTGGATGTTCCTGATCAACACCGGATTTAGTAGTGTTCCAAGGTAAGGTTTTAATGTCGCTAGATTTGAAAAACAAATAACCTCTAAACTGCCCATATTGGTTATGGTAGCTGGGTACTCTTAGAGCATCATTGTTATAACCCCATCCAGTTACAGGAGATTTGTCTGCTTGTAATAGAGTTCGACCATTACAAATTATGTTCCAACCGGCTTTGTTGTTATCAGATTTTTCTATTCCCGCATATAACTCTATTGATACTTTCCCATCGTCAATTTCAAGATCGAATTTTTTGTATATGGGCTTAATGTCTTTCGAGGAAAGTAATTCAATTTTATGAGAAGCCAATACTTGGTTATTTAGCTCAATTCTCAGACCTTTTTGTATGGAGATTATTTGTTTTTCTTTGATAAGCAATTCTAATTTATCAACGAAATTAGAAAGTCCGAATTTAGCGGAAACTCCGCTATAAAGCCCGTCAACCGTGATTGTGGTGCCTAGGTCTAGGTTGGGGTTGCATTGATGTTCAAGTTTAGAAAATTCAAAGGTCCATTCCTCATTTTTTAACCACTGTTCTACATCGATATCAATTTCAAAATAGTTTTCAGTAGTATTTGAAACTATTTTTATTTTCTTACCCATCTTGAGAAGCGCTCTTTTCATACCGACGCCAAAATTTCCAACCGCATCAGAAGGGTTTTCATCCAGTGCAGCATAGTCGTCAGGACGGCCAAATCGAAAGGCATACTCTTTAGCTATATTTAGGGGAATTCCACCACAATTGTCTTTGATAGTGAACTGGTGCTTATTTATCGTAATTGTTACCCAGAATTGTTTATAGTTATCAACGGAAAGTCTTTTGGCTCCATCAATAGAGTTGTCAATCAGATCCAGAATTGCGTCTTCGAGAAGAATATCTTTTGTTAACACATACGCAACTAGTTTTTTAGTTGGCTTTGCGTTAATTGTATTTTCCATTGTTTCTTACCTACCTGATAATTTGTTGATAAATTCGATTTAGTAAAAATTCAGAAACTTCGGCTGCCTTCATTCAGGCAAATAGACTATAACAGTATCTAGCTAAGAGCGGCAATAAGGTTAGTAAATGTGGTTGAAATAATCGGTTCCGGTACAGTACTGTCCGGCAACTGAACATTTGGTATGACTCCTTTCGAGAAGCTTCATAAAATTTTACATAGGGTAGGATTTCAGGATCCTCCGAAGCACGAAATTTATTTACAGCTAAAAGCAATTTGTAATGCTGATAACTGTCGACGTTTGACTAACATCATTAATGACCTGCACTCACCAGGAAATTTCTGACCCATTGGTCCAAAAGGGATGTGACGTGATTTCTTTTAGGCATAAGCTATGGATTGATTTAAAGTCAGTGTGCAAAGGAAAAATGAACAACTATCGAATGTACATAATATTACCCAGCATATTAATGAATAGGTTGTATATACGCGCAATAGAGAAGTCGCTACGAATCTTGCCGCTAAATGTGTGTTTCGCATAAACGTATTCTAGAGCGAGGCATCGCAGGACATTGACGCAATCGGATTTGTCTTGGTTTTGGTTTACATCCACTAAAGATAACAATTGAGATCATACAAATATTAAATACCATTGACATAAAAAAGCCCTAGGTTTTCAATCGATGGAAATTAATTTGAATTGATCTCATTAATAGAAAATTATGTCGATTATTGTCGACAACATGCTTTATTTTCCAGAGTAGTGCTATAGATAATGCTTTATTTAGTTTTTATGCAACATATTTTGCTAAATGTTGTAGTATTTGTCAGGCTGCGGTCGCTTTTTTTTTATTTTTATGAAATAATTCGCTAACCTTTAACTCAGGTGCGCTGAATGGCAAATAAATATAAAATAGTAGACTTGTTTTCAGGTTGCGGGGGCTTTGGACTAGGCGCCAAGCAAGCAGGCTTTGATGTGGTAGCTGCTGTAGATATCGATAAAACATTACAGTCTTCTTATCAGTTAAATTTCCCCCAAACCCGTACACTTAACGGGGACTTGTCGATAATGGACGAGGACAGTTGGCGCATTATATTAGACCATAATGAAATTGATGGCGTTATAGGAGGGCCTCCATGTCAAGGCTATAGCCGTATAGGTAAGAATGAACGGGATGATCCACGTAGATCTCTACTGATGCATTTTTATCGAACCGTCAATATTATTCTGCCCAAATTTTTCATTATGGAGAATGTTGAGGGCTTATTGGATGAGGGAAATGTCGAAGAGCTGAATAAAGCTATTGAGACTGTAGATAAACGATACACTGTACTTCCACCTACAGTTGTTGATGCTAGTTCATTCGGGGTTCCAACAAAACGTAAGCGTGTTGTAGTGATCGGTTACGATTCAACAAGAATGAATCAAGTCTTTCCTAACGATTTAATTCCTACTGAAATACCTTTAATTACAGTCCGTGATGCAATTCTAGATCTACCTGACCCCTTAAGACAAAATAGTGAGGATTATGGTTGGGCTCCTTACAACAATGCTGTTCCTTCAAATTATGCTAAGAGGATGAGATCTGCACCTCCAGCAGGTATGGGGTGGAATGTAGCATTAGGTCAACTCAAAGTGGGCAACACTTCCGGACATTTTGAAACAGTACATACTGAAGCTGTTAGGTTGCGTTATCTCGCTACAAGGCCAGGGGCTACTGATAAAATCAGTAGATCTAAAAAGTTGGAATGGGATGGCCTATGTCCCACACTTCGCGCAGGAACAGGTGCAGACAAAGGTAGTTATCAAGCGGTACGTCCGCTTCATCCTGAACAGGGGCGAGTTATTACAGTTCGGGAGGCTGCGCGTCTGCAGGGTTTCCCTGATTGGTTTTGTTTCCACAAAACAAAATGGCATAGTTTCAGAATGATTGGAAATAGTGTATCCCCTGTAGTGGCTCAATCTTTACTATCATTAGTTAAATCTAAACTGGATCAAGAGAATCCTATTCGACAAGTAATATCTTAGCTCAATATCTGTACCCCCTAAACAAAAAAATTATATAAGCCCTTATTTAATTTTGGAGACTTATAGCCAGCGGAATCTTATTAAGATACGATTCATATGAACAATGGGGGGGGAGATGGAGCAAAACAAAATTCAAATCACAATGGGATTTCCACAGAACTTTGTGGAGGGGGTCCTTATCAAGGATGTTTCAACTTTAGACGCTCTTTATGACTTAATTGATAATTCTATTGATGCTGCTAGAGATGCCATTTACTCTGCAGGAAAATACGAAAAAGATGAGTTTGGTCTCCCTTCATCATATAGAGGTTACGAGATAAACCTTTCTATCTCAGCTAACAAAATATCTATCGAGGATAATTGCCTCGGAATAGACGAACATATCCTTAAGAATGAAACCTTCCTTATTTTCAATCCATCACAACATAATTACGGAATCGGTCAGTATGGAATTGGACTAAAGCGCTCTCTACTTAAAATGGGCGATAGTTACGAATTTCATATAGACAATGGCAAATCAATCTATGAGGCTCAATTCACTAGTAAACATATTGGTGGATCTGAAGGCAAGCTATTAGCTGATGTGAGAGCATCTGCTGGAAAAGTAAAAACTATTTTCACAGTCACTCGATTAAATGACGAAATACAAAGAGACATTCAAAATGCAAGATGGCTAGATAATGCAAAAAACGGGATTAAAGATAGATACTCCGTTTATTTTTCAAAAGGTTTAGTTATTAATTTAAATTATTTTGATGATTTACCTGTAAAGCTCGAGTCGAAACTTCCATCATTGAGGACTAATGGAAAATTTTTGCCGACACATAACACTTTTTTAATTGATGGAGTAACTATCGTTATTGAGTCAGGGATCCACGAGAAATATAACTTTCCAAATGAGGATCTTTATTCTTTAAGTATGAACCGTACGTTAACGGAAGAGTTTGGGATATATTTCATCTGTAATGATAGAGTAATTGTCAAAGCAAGCACCGAAAGACGGCATGGTTGGCATGCTAAATGGCACTCTGAGTATAATGGATTTATCTGTACTGTAAGGTTTATTGCTGAAAAGCCGAGCTCGTTGCCATGGAATACTGCCAAGAGTGCGATGAGGGAGGATGCTTCTTTATTCCTTACAGTTATAGATAAATTGCAGCCAGTTGCTGATAACTACCGGTCTGAAATTAAAAAAAGATACATCAAAGATGATTCGCATGAAGATCGCCCTTCAAAAGACGAATCAAAATCAAGAAATAATTCAACTGCTGCAGCCACAGAATCAAATAATCAAAAACAATCTCGAGGCCAAAAAAGGCCAACCGAAACTTTACAGCGTGACCGATCAATTTTTGTGGATTGGAGGTATACCAAAACGCGGGTCGATGCGAAGTTTAAAAGTGCTTATGAAATGTTTTACGAAATGAGTAATTTAAGCTCTGAAGAAACACCTATTTCATGTGTACTGCTACTCAGGGCATTCTTAGAGGAAACCGTTAAAACAACATTTAACTTAATGAAATTAACTGCAGAAAAAAAGGATAACCTTGCATCAAAAACGAAAAAAGTTGCAGAAAAGTTAGAGGAGTTGGAAATTATCGATAATGTTTTATTGCACCTTATTCGACTATATTCATCAACTGAAGGCGGAATATTTTCTTTTAGCAACATTCAAAGTCAAATTCATTCTACAAGATTTCATCCTGAAAAAACTAAAGTTAATAATTATTGGGATGAGCTCGATCCATTTATCGCGGCATGCTGGATTTACAACTTGGAAAATGCATAAAATGGACTAATTTATAAATAACAAGAAGAATAAAATTCCAGAGACAGTTAATAATACGTATTTATCAATTAGCTTTTTGGAAGCATATAACTGACTTTGTAATTTGGAAGCATAAAGCTGCCTTAAGGACAAAGATATGCTTCCTCTGACAGTGAATCATGGTCTTGCTAAGCTGGTGGCGCGCCCAAGCTTATGAAGTTGGGCACTGGCAAGAAATTATTTTAGTGCCATAATTAAAGCTCATTTGGGTTGATATATTTTCCTTCTTTGAAAATGTACGTTACATTTTTTGCAGGTATAAGCGCGCCTCTATGCTCTTTGTTTTCTGTGCCAGTGCGAGTTACTAATAGATCTGGATATTCAGATGTTGAGCCATTTGCAACAGATATTACCCCTTTATATTTAAAGCAAGGGCCAAGTGAAAATTCTTCACCAGGAGCAGGTGGAGTATCTTCGCAGTCGCCTGAGTTTTCTCCACCTGTTTTGATAAAACCAACGTCGTGCCATGAATTTTGCGAGAAAACGAATAATATTTTCCCTTCTTCACTGTGTCCTTGACCTGAATATGACTGGTCAAGAGTAAAAGCCAATGAGGTTTTTGAAAGATGAAGAGCTACAGGCTTTGCTTCACTAAGCATGCCCCATGTGCCGGCCGATCCAAATTGGGGTTGTTTTGATATAACCTCCCACTGATTAGAGTTTTGTTTGTAAGTGATTGCCCCAACTTCGAGGCTTGTAGCATGGCTATCATACGGATTGCCAGTTCCATCTAGACTTTGCGTTGCAAAGAATTTTACGTGGAGATTGTTGGTTCCGACCTTGAACGATTGCTCAAACCAAAAGTTTGTAAGTTTATCGGATGCTATTTTTACTTTTCCACTTGGGTCAGATACGCCAAACAGTTCTTTTAAGGCTGTTTCTTTGCTTGGGAGTGGCAATGCTTTAGATTCTTCAGATGTCTTTTCTTGACTGATAACTTGTGGTTGATTTTTACTTTGAAAATAAAAAAAAGCGGATGCTCCAATTGATAGCACTAATGCCCCAGATAGTGCACCGATGATGATTGATTGTTTTGACGATGATTGCTGACTCATTTTGCCTCTTAATTTATTTTTGTAAATGAAAATATAAATATTTATCAAGCGGCGTGTCTTAATCCATTCCGCTTGATAGAAAAATTAGCAATTTAATTAATTTGTTCTCCACCGGAAGCCTTTTGCTTGCATACAGCTTTTAACGAGTTCATTCTGCTCGGATTTTGCAACTTTATTCAACCCTACCTGATATTTGCATTCTGAAAGTGCACTTACCGCATCTTCATGAGAAACTCCCGGTTTCCTCCAGGCTGGGTCAGATGCACAACCGGAAAGAAGGGTTAAAGCTGACATACTCAGAATGATTAAAGATTTCTGAAACATTATTATTATTCCTTTTATTGGTTTAGATTTAATAGCGTAAATTATTTCTAGTTGACGCTTTGAATATGTATATTAGTTAACCCCCCGTTCATGTAACACGGGGGGCTATAAATACATAACTAATCATAACAGTATATTTAAAATGTGGCGATGAATGTGCTACCGCGAAGCGGGAGGAGGTCATCGCCACCAATGTCAGTTCATAAATCAAAAATATTCTGGATTTATCTGTAATTCGTTTGACATTTTCAAAAATTATATGTAACTTATTTGTAAGTTAAATAACTTATGGATGATTTACATGAAAACTCAACATCTGCATGACATTTGGTCTAGTGCTGATAACTCTAGGTTGGTATCAAAACAATTTTCTTTTCGTTTGCCTGTTCATATTGCTGCAAAAATTGCTGCATTATGTGATTTGTATCCACAAAAAAATCGCACCCAAATTGTCGCTGACTTGTTATCAGCAGCGCTGGATGATTTAGAAAAAAATCTCCCGATGAATATTGTTCCTGTGAATGAGTTCCAGCAACAATATGAGGATGAGCAGTCATATCACGCAGGGCTTCCCCAAGAGTCGCTCTTTGAGATGGGCGGTGCAAGGGCTCAATTCAGACATAAATCCAATCAACACTATAAAGACTTAGAAAAAGAACTTGGAAATGACTCACCAAGTGATTTGTTTGAATATAAATGCGGTAGTCATGAATATATCGAAAGTTTATACAAGTGAGCTTTAACTTTCTGATCTCAGGCTTTGACACCATTGAGTGTGCCTATTACTTGATCCCGACTGACCAATCCCAGTTGGATTTCGTGTCGCTGGCTGTCCAGAAAGAAAACCTCGCCCGCTCTAAAAACAGCAAGCAACAAGCCATCAAGCTGGGCTCGGAAGAATTCCTGCTCGCTTCACATGGTACCAGCAGCGGCTATCCGTTCCTGATCGAGAATGAAGCCTTCATTGTCCAGTTCGGGGAGTTCAATACTCCGAATTTTTTTGTGAAATTCCGCAGTATTGCACTGTGGCATCATGGCGCATTAAAACTGCATGAGCGGTTCTTGGCGTGGGCTGCCTCTGTTGGCATGATCCAGTCTCAGCCTGAAAGGTTATCAAGAATAGATTTTGCTTTTGACTACCATTTGTCTGAGCTGGATTTTGATGAAGATAACTTCATTTCCAAGGCAGAAAAAGATACCCAATTTCGCAAGAATGGAAAGGTGCAGACGTTTCAATTTGGATCAGATCAGGTTGTGTTGCGAACCTATAACAAGGTCGATGAAATCAACGAGAAAAGCAAGAAAACATGGCTGTTTGATCTATGGGGAATGGATCACGATGTATGGCGTATTGAGTGGCAAGTCAGAAAAGACTACCTGCGCCAACTTGGCATTTCATCATTCAATAGCTTGGCAGAACGTCAAGGCGACCTGCTGCGGGTGCTGGTAAAAGATCATACAACACTCAGAATTAAATCCAGCGATAGCAATCGCTCACGCTGGTCTATGCATCCGCTATGGCTGGACTTGATTGAACGTGTAGATCAGATGGACGGGCTAGGGGTCATTAAAGAGCTGGATGAGTTGGCATTGCTTGAAGAGCGGCTCACTAGAATTGCCATCAGCGTTTATGGCTACGTTAAAAGAGTGGCTGCGATTGATGCCTTATACACTGGCAATAAAAAGTCCTATATGGATGAAGCCTTCCAGCACTTACAAAACAGGGTCACGGAATTACATGATCCACTGACTTGGCAGCAAGATGTTGACCGCAGAGCCAAAGAAATGAGATTGGGTGAATGGTAGGGGCTAGCCTTTATCAAGTGGTGACTACGTTACTCAATGCGCGTAAAAATCGCGTATTGCTGATCGCTCAGGCGTCATTGCCAGAGCATCAATACCAAGCATTTAAAAAGCTGTTTCTTGATGAGTTCGGGGAACGTGGACTGGAAAAAGAATTAAAACCGCTGCTGATAGAAAAGCAGCATGGCATGGCTAGGAATGGGCGGGAATAGATGATGCGCGAAAGGGGGTGCCATCATGAGTGGAACAAAGTTCAAACCTAGAAATTCGATTCAAAACTCAGGCCGCTTTAATTTCTGATGAAGAACTCGCCTTGATTGAATCCGTCATGCCGGAACTGATTCTGGTAATGATGCAAAACCATCAGGCAGATGATTAACTCGTAACAGGAGAAAACCTCATGCACGTCGCTCTTTATGCTCGTGTTTCCACCACCAGACAAGCTGACAACGACTTGTCCATACCGGATCAGTTAAGACAGCTTAACGAATGGTGCAAAGCCAACGGTCATTTGGTCGTGCATGAGTATGTTGAACCTGGCGCATCTGCAACCGATGACAAAAGGCCGGTATTCCAGCAGCTCATCAATGATGCCATGCAAAGGCCGCAAGACTTTGAAGCCATCATCATTCACAGCCTTTCAAGGTTCTTTCGGGATGCGATCCAGTTCGGCGTCTATGAGCGCAAGCTGCTTAAAAACAAGATCAAGGTCATTTCCATCACACAACAAACCAGCGACGATTCAGCAGGTGAGATGATGCGCCGTATCATCAGCACCTTTGACGAATACCAATCCAAAGAAAACTCCAAACATACCTCACGCGCCATGAAAGAAAACGCGCGTCAGGGATTCTTCAACGGCTCGAAACCGCCATTTGGCTATCAGGTCATTACAACCGAAACACAAGGCAGCCGCGGACGCAAAAAGAAAAGGCTTGAAATTAACGAGGCCGAAGCAGGTATTGTGCGCATGATTTACGATCTTTACCTTAACGGGCTGAGTGGAAAAGCTTTTGGTGTGAAGGACATCGCCAAATATTTAACCGATAAGGGTTTGTTAATGAGAGGCAAGGCATGGCGTATGCAGAAGGTGCATATCGTGCTCTCAGATACCCTTTACATGGGAGAGTACTTTTTTAACGTAATTGATTCCAAAACCGGCCAGAGGCGACCACCAACAGAATGGGTTAAAACCGATATTCCGGTGATTATAGATGCGGCGAAGTTTGAGCAGGTGCGAGAGAAGCGCGCTTTGCGCGCGCCTGCGCAGACGCCGCCGCGTGTCACGACATCACCCATTTTATTAACTGGTTTGCTCAAGTGCGGTGTTTGCGGCGGCAGTATGACACTGGCAACTGGAAAGGGTGGTCGATACAAATATTACAAATGTACTTCGCGTAAGAACAAGGGCAATTATGCATGCGAAAGTAAAAATCTTTCAATGGAGAAAACCGATCAGCAAGTATTGAACCAATTAGCTGAGACAGTGCTTACGCCGCAGCGTGTCCATGGCATGATGACTGCGCTACGCAAGCGCATGAAAAGCAGCAAAGACCTGCAGCAGCAGCGCGTCAATGAATTGAACCGCCAGATCAAGCAAATCGAGGAAAGGCAGCATCGCTTACTGGATGCTATCGAGACGGGTGTCATCGACCTTGATGAGACCACCCAACGCCGCGCCCAACAGCTCAAGTCGGCGCGAGAGGCGCTCTTGATAGAGCAGGCAGGGGTTCGACGTGAGCATTCCCTTCCTGTAGACCAGCTCAAGGCCAGCCAAGTAGATGCATTTGCCAAGACCTTGAAAGCCAAGCTGCTTGCCAAAGATTCTGCGCTCGCAAAAAGCTACTTAAATCTGCTGATTGATGAAATTGTAGTCAACGACAAAACCGCTGTCGTAAAAGGTAGCTACAGCGCAATGGCGCATGCGGTAACTATAGACAATAAAAAAGTGGGTAACTCATTACAAGTGCCCACTTCTATACTTGATTGGCGCGCCCGGCGGGAGTCGAACCCACGACCCTTGGCTTCGGAAACCAATACTCTATCCAACTGAGCTACGGGCGCGTATAAACAACAGGTAGCGCATTATAACAAACAGAATCGCTGCGTGCGGTATTCGGAGACGGCATTTTTCATATCGTTTAATGACTTTGTTCCATGCATTTGATTTTCGGCTGGATTTTTAGTCTTTTTGCCTTAATCTGTCTTTTTGCCTTAATCTAAAGTGCAGGTATAATCGTTTCTTTACTAATTTTTTCTGGGAATGAACTGTAATGAGCAATGTAAATAGCGACGAAAAAGGCTATTCATTTGGACAAGTCGTACTTGCCTCGTTTGTAGGTGTCGTAGGTATTGTCCTATTTGTTTTGTTGGTAGCGAAAATTTTTGGTGTAACTGACACGATTGAGGTTGCAGAGCCAACAGCAGCCGTTTCTCAGGTTGAAGAAAATATCAAGCCTGTAGCCGTTGTTGAAGTCGCAGCAGCCGGTGCAGCTTCAGGCGCTGAAAAAAGCGGTGAAGAAGTGGTTAAAGCGGTATGTTCTATGTGTCACGCAGCTGGCCTGATGAATTCGCCAAAAATTGGTGATAAAGGTCAATGGCAGCCACGTATTGCGCAAGGTTATGAAACACTGATCAAGCATGCCATCGAAGGTATTCGTGCAATGCCGGCACGTGGCGGTAACCCTGCACTGACTGATGGTGAGATCGCAAGTGCGGTTGCACATATGGCAAACGCATCAGGTGCAAATTTCAAAGCACCGGCACCAAAAGCGGCTGCAGATAAGCCGGCAGAAGCCGCAGCTGCCCCGGCAGCCGAAGCAAAAACGGCAGAGCCTGTTGCTGCTGCAGCTCCGGCAGCAGGTAAAAGTGGTGAGGAAGTATATAAGGCCGTATGTTCCATGTGCCATGCAGCTGGATTGATGAATGCACCTAAATTTGGGGATAAGGCACAGTGGGAGCCACGTATCAAGCAAGGTTACGAAACATTGGTATCTCACGCGATTAAAGGTGTGCGTACAATGCCGGCTAAAGGTGGAAATCCAAGCCTGAGCGATGATGAAGTCGCAGGTGCCGTGAAACATATGGCGAATGCAGCAGGCGCAAAATTCTAATCTTTTAGGTTATTTTTAGCGTAAGATGAAGAGAAGCCACTTAATAACTAAGTGGCTTTTTTCTTGGCAATGCTTTTGGTGGATTTTAAATGGTGAGTGTGCGTGGCTATATATGCAATAGGTGATATTCAGGGTTGTTATCATGCATTTAAGGCGCTGCTTGAACGCATAAGCTTTGATGAGAAGTCAGACCGTTTGTGGCTGGTTGGCGACCTTATCAATAGAGGCAGCGGTTCGCTGGAGGTGCTGCGCTGGTGTTACGCACATCAGGATAGCCTCACGGTGGTGCTTGGCAATCATGATTTGCATGCCCTGGTGGTGGCAGAAGGGATCGTTGCCGCACATAAGGGCGATACTCTGGATGCGCTGCTGGCAGCGCCTGATAGGGGGGTGCTCTTAAACTGGCTGCGACATCAGCGCCTGATCTACCGGGAAGGCGATCATTTGATGGTGCATGCCGGTTTGCTGCCGCAATGGACAGCAGAGCAGGCGCTTGGCTATGCTGCTGAGGTTGAAAAGGTTCTGCATGGTGATCATTACCTGGATTTCCTGAGGCACATGTACGGCAACCTGCCGGATCATTGGAGTGACGGGCTGCACGGGTTTGACCGGCTGCGATTGATTACCAATGCGGCTACGCGTTTAAGGATATGCACTACGGAAGGAAAGATGGAATTTAAATTCAAGGGTGAGCTGCAGGATATTCCGGCTGGTTATATTCCCTGGTTTGACGTGCCGGGGAGGGCTACAAAAGATACGCAGGTGATTTTCGGACATTGGTCAGCATTGGGATTGCAACAGCGGGCGAATATTTATGCCCTGGATACAGGGTGCCTGTGGGGCGGTAAACTGACAGCGATGAATGTTGAAACCAAGGTGGTCGTGCAGGTCGACTCACATCCGTCGGATAATCCCATTACCGTAAAGGCCATCAAAAGTTAACGGCTGTCACCTCGCCGTAACGGTGGCGCTTTATCCATATTAAAGCCCCATGCTTAATAACCTTCATATGGCTTCTGACTGGCTGCATTACAGTGCCAGGTGCCGGCGTATCAATGCTTCAATTTGCAAAGTCAGTTCGCGGCGGTCTTGTTTCGCTACATCTTCAGCTGTAATCGGTTTAAGGAAATGCAGTTCGATTACAGGTTTTTTTTGCGAAAGTATTTTCTGCATGGATTGCATGAGCGTTGTTTCCCCGGCGTAGGCCACATCAATATTCACGCCACCATCCGGGTGCGGGTAGCGAATGGCTACAGGCCGGATAGACGCTTTTGCCTCAATGGCTGCTTGTATCAGGCTACTTTTGAATGGATGCAGGACACTGCCGTCAGTCGTCGTGCCTTCAGGGAACAGGCACAGGTTATCGCCGGCCTGCAAGCTTTGCACCGCAACGTCAATGGTGCGTTTTGCATCACGTTTCCTGCTGCGGTCAATAAACAGTGTATTTGCCCGGCTGACCAGGTAGCCAAAAACCGGCCAGTTCCGGATCTCTGATTTTGCAATAAAGCGCAGCGCAATCACGCTATTGATCGCATGAATGTCCGACCAGGAGATATGGTTGGCTACAAACATGGTCGTGGTGAGCTGGGCATCCTTTGCAGGGATATGGCCATGGCTGCTCACTTGCAGATTAAAAGCGGCCAGCAGTTTTCTGCACCACCATTGGATCAGACGTGATTTAAAGGATTTTCCTGCTAGCGGTAAGACTACGCTGGCGATGGTTAAACCCAGCAGGGTATGGGCGACGATGCGGCCAACCCGGAACAACCTGATTATTTTACTGGTTGAGGATAGATCTGTTTTTATAGTCTGCAAAGCTTAAGTATCGATACTTCCAGTGCTTATTTCATAAAATGGCTGGCGTATCTTGGGTTGATTCTGGATAACGGTAACATTACCAGCATATCTGCCGTGTTGAAATAGGGATCCCATGCCGGCTCCCCGCAAATATAGGCTCCCAGGCGTAAATAACCTTTGATCAGCGGTGGGCAGGCAACCTGCAGATCGCAGTTCAATGAATGGATAGGCAGCGGATTGTGTGCAAATACACGGTACTCCAGCGGAGATAGGTACTCATCCTGCAGCTTGCTGTACAGGCTGGCTGCCAGGTGGCCGCCATCAGACATATTGATGCTTCCGCAGCCAATCATGTATTCGTAGTTGTGGATCTGCATGTATTTGGCAAGGCCAGCCCAGAGCATGGTGATGGTGCCGCCGTTGCGGTAGTTCTGGTGTACGCAGGCGCGGCCGACTTCAACCGTGCGGTCAAACAGGTGTGCGATTCGGCTTAAATCAAACTCGCCCGCAGAGTAATAGCCGCCAGCCTCGTTGGCTTTTGAAGGGATTAGAATGCGGTAAGTACCTATGACCTGGTTAGTGCCGCTGTCACGCACAATCAGGTGATCGCAGAACTGGTCAAAACCGTCAATGTCGAGGCCGCCCGTACCGGAAAGCTGGGCGCCCATTTCTTCTGCAAAAACCTTGTAACGCAGGCGCTGCGCTTCTTCAATTTCTGCTTGTGTACGGGCAAGGCTGACGTAGAGCTTTCTTTGCGGTGCAGCGAGCTCGTGACCAAGGTCTTTGCTGTTATTAGTTAATATAACTGCTTTGCGTGACGTTAAGTTATTCGCCATGATTTATTTTCTCCTTTTTGTGAAAGAGACTTTAATCGGTGGATATGAATAATTAATGACGGAGAAGTGACGGTTTATTGACAGCCGGGCAAGGGTGGCATGCAAAATATAAAAGCCCTGTTGGCCTGGCAATGCAGGAATAACAGGGCCTTCAGGTCAGGTGTGCTGGTGTGTCAGGCGCAGCTTCATGGCTGCGTACTTGTAGTGTCGCTAGTGTGAAACGCGGGATACTCCGCCGCTTTCAAGGATGCGGACTTTTTCACCGGCATTAAAGACTTCGTCGGCTTCCTGTACGATTGCAATCATGCCGCCGCCATCCAGTTTCACGGTGAGCTCTACGCCATCTTTACGTGTAACGCCTTCTTCCAGCGCTGAGCCGGCCAAGCCGCCAGCAACCGCACCGATGACGGCTGCGATGGCGCTGCCTCTGCCGCCGCCGACCGAACTGCCGGCTATACCGCCTACAGCGCCACCGGCTATCGTGCCGACCGGGGATTTGGTGCCTTCAAGTTTCACCTGGCGTACGCTTTCTATGACACCTGTTTTTACCGTCTGTACTCTGCGTGCCTCATCACGGCTATATACGCTGCCGGAGTTAGAGCTGGCGCAAGCGGCCAATAATGCTGCTAATAAGCCCACTGCCAATAATCGAGTAATGCGCATGATTTATTTCCTCTGATTTCTTTATTGAATATAACACTCATTATGACGTAGCTTAAACGCAAAAGTTTAAGAGGCTACGGTTTTTAAAATGCAGGCTTTTAAGAAGCTGCTCTTTCTGATGCGATAGTTTCTTTCATTAATGCCTGTGTGTAAACAGTTTCAATTTCTTCACGCGTTGGTGCGTGGTTCTGTCCGCCACGGCTTGCAATCTTGATGGCGCCCATCGTAGCGGCCAACCTGCCGCAGGTTTGCCAGTCCCAGTTGCGGACTATGCCGTAGAGCAAGCCAGCTCTGTAGGCATCGCCGCAGCCGGTAGGGTCAACTACCTGAGAGGCTACAACGCATGGAATGTCATAGCGTTGACCGTCTGCATATATCTGCGAGCCGCTGCCGCCAAGGGTCACAATCAGCGCTTTTACTTTTTGCGCCAGTTCATCAAGCGTTAATCCGGTTTTATCCTGAATAATCTGTGATTCGCAATCATTCACCGCTAAATAATCTGCCATTTCAATGAACTGCAGCAGTTCTTCGCCATTAAACATAGGCAGGCCCTGGCCTGGATCGAACAGAAATGGGATGCCGGCCTCGAAACATTCACGGGCATGCTGGAACATACCGTCACGCCCATCTGGGGCGATCACTGCAAGGCTTACATCTTTAGCATCTTTCACGCTGTTCTGATGTGATTCCACCATGGCGCCGGGGTGGAATGCGGTAATCTGGTTGTCGTCGATATCTGTGGTAATAAAGGCCTGTGCGGTAAAGCTGCCGGCAATCGTTTTAATATGGCTTGTGTTTAAATTGTTTTTGTTAAGCCACGCGGTGTATGGGGCAAAGTCTTCGCCTGCTGTCGCCATAATAAGCGGATTGCCATCCAGCAATTGCAGGTTGTAAGCGATATTACCGGCGGTGCCGCCGAATTCCCTGCGCATCTCCGGCACATAGAACGCAACGCTGAGCGTGTGGATTTTGTCAGGCAGGATATGGTTTTTGAATTGATCCTGGAACACCATGATGGTGTCGAAAGCAAGGGAACCGCAGATGAGTGTATGCATGAAAATAGCAGGCTAAGTTAAAACGCTTATTATCTTAGGTATTGCTGCGGTTGGGCAAGGAGAACGAAGCGGGCGTGTTTTGAATCAGCGGGTTAATGCGCCGTCAATCAGGATTTTTGCCGCTGTTTTTGCATATTTGATCGCGTCGGAGCCGCGTTTCATCTGCTCTGCCTGGGCTGCGCCCTTGAATAGGAGTGATAGCTGCAGTGACAGGCCGTCGGCATCCTGAATGTTGGCTTCGTGAGCCAGCTGTTTGATGTATTCCTGAAACTGCATGGATTGCTCGGCAGAAAGCATGTGTACCGGGTTATCTTCCTTCGGAAATTCCGCTGAAGCTTTGATGAAGCCAATGCCATTGAATTCAGGTGCGGTGATCCACTCTTCGATGTAGTCGAACAGTTTCTGCAGTTTTTCGGCGGGATGCCTGGCGTTGGCGTTGAGTTTGTTATTGAGCCAGGTCTGGAAATCCTGATGGCCTTCCTTAAGCACTTCCAGGATCAGCAGCTCTTTACTGCTGAAGTATTTATAGAGTGTCATCTTGGTGGTGCCGGCAGTCGCCACGATCGTGTCTACCCCGGTCGAGTTGATACCTTGCGTTTGAAACAAATCGCTTGCGGTGCTGAGTATTTTTTCACGTAAGCCGGACATGCAGCTGATTATACTAATCGGTATACATATATTGCAACAATTATTTTCGGCGTTTGCCTAAGGGTTATTTTGATGCTGCCATCAGCATGGGCGTGAAGTTGCAGCGCACTTTTTCCAGATAGAAGTTAGCGACGCTAAGGTCGTCGAGATCTGTGGGGAGCTTGCCGCCGACTACGTTTTCCAGATAGATGGATTTGTGTTTATCCGGAATCTGGAGCGCTTCGGGAAACTGGCAGGTTCCCTGGCGCATCTGCTCATATTTGGCATACATCCTGGAGGCGTCGATTGCAGTCAGCGCCTTGTTCTGATTTCCTGCGGCATTCACCACGGTGATGTTGTCACGCTGATCTGCCTGAGCAAGCTGGGCATGGGCGTTGCGGCTGTGCATGAGCATGGGAGGCCATATTGCAGCGGCGCCGATCAGCATCAGCAAGCTGGCTGCGACGCCGTAATGCACTGCGTGTGATCTTTTTAGGTTTGCCGCCAGGCCTGTTCTTTGTGTCTGTGCCTGGATCAGCGCTTGCGCAACTTTTCTGGCATGGATCAGGCTATTGCTCTCGGGCTGCACAATGGCATGGCGTGCGGCATTCTGTGCAATCAGTACGATATGTTCTGCGAGCAGTTCGGGGTTTTCAGCGCCTAGCAGTCTGGCCTGCTCAAGGCAGTAGTTGACCAGGGGCAGGCTTGGCGCGCCTAGCGTCACCGAGGCTTGCTCGAAGCTGGGCGCTTTTAACCAGTCATGCAGGATGTCGAACAAGGCCAGCAATCTGCCCTGCGGGGTTTTGCTGGCTTTTGCCAGCATGTTGATGAGCCAGGGCGAATCGAATATTTCCATGGGTTGCGCTGATTGGATATGGTTGTAATTTAGAAAGGTTTTACCACGACAAGAATGACAACCGCAGCCAGCACCAGAACCGGTATTTCGTTAAACCAGCGATACCAGGTGTGGCTGTGCTTGTTTTGATCCAGTCTGAAATCAGTCAGCAGCCTGCCGCAATACCAATGGTATACCACCAGCACGGCTACCAGTGTGAGTTTGGCGTGCATCCAGGCGCCGCTGATGCCATAACCCAGCCATAACCACAGGCCGAACCCCAATGCCAGCAAGGCTAAGGGCAGCATGAAACGATAAAGCTTTCTCTCCATGAGTTTCAGCCGTTCTGAAACCGCATAGTCGGGGCTGTGATTGGAAACTACCATCGCGTGGTTTACGAACAGCCTCGGAAGGTAAAACAGGCCGGCGAACCAGCTGGTGACGAAAATAATATGGAGTGATTTAACCCAAAGCATTCTAGAGGCTCAATTCTTTATCTAACAGTTGCTGGAGCGCATTAAAGTCAAGCTCGCCTATGGTGTGCTGCAGCAGGTGGCCTTGCTTGTCGTAAATGAATGCAGTGGGCGTCAGGCTGACTTTTCCAAAACTGCTGATGATTTCTGATTTGCTGTCGTGCGTTACCGGAAACGGCAGTGCCTGGGCTTTGCTGTAATTCAACACTTGCGAGATCGGGTCATAGGGCATGGCAACCGCAATGATTTCAAAGCCTTTTGGATGGTATTGCTTGTAAGTGTCTATCAGCTGAGGCATTTCCTTGATGCAGCCCGGGCAGTCCGTGGCCCAGAAGTTGACGAGTACGACTTTGTCTTTTAATGATGCCATTGATATCTGTTTGCCATCAATGGTGTTGAATGTGACATCCGGCGCAGCGGGTTTCTGGTGCAGCTGCAATGCCAGAAATGCGAGCAGGGCGATGATGATGGCGGGAAGCAGCGATTTCTTTAATAAACTATTCATATTCTCAGTGTAACGTTTCAAATTATTTCGTCTAGAGTAATTATCTGTAATCGAGGGGATTTAATCTGTTTGATTTACATCTAATAACCATGCAGTGCTTGCGCTTATTTGCAGATGCATGGCATGTTATAATAATCTTTTAATAGCCAGGCTATTTATCAAAAATTAAATGAACGCACCATTAACCAGCCATATTCTTAACGCAGAGCATAAGCCTGCGGCGCGCCTGCGCGAAATCCCCTACAACTATACCTCTTTTTCTGACCGTGAAATCGTGATTCGGTTTCTCGGTGAAGAAATATGGGGCATTTTAAATGAATTGCGCGGTGTCCGTAAAACCGGCCGTTCTGCGCGCATGCTGTTTGAAGTGCTGGGTGATCTGTGGGTGGTGTCACGCAATCCTTATCTGCAGGATGACCTGCTGGAAAACCCTAAACGCCGCAAAGCGCTGGTAGATGCGCTGCATCACCGTATCGCAGCGATAGACGAGCGCAGTGCCGGCAATGCGAAAGTGCTGAAACTGGTGGTGGCTGCACGACAGGCGGTCACCCAGTTTGAGAATGAGTTCAGGCAAACCGCGAACCTGCGTAAAAAAGCATTTGCCAAGCTGGCTAAAATTACGCGTAAAGACAATATCAAGTTTGACGGTTTATCACGCGTATCCCATGTGACGGATGCGACCGACTGGCGTGTCGAATATCCATTCCTGGTGCTGACGCCGGATACGGAAAAAGAGATCGCGGCAATGGTGCGCGCCTGTATCGAGTTAGGGCTTACTATCATCCCTAGGGGCGGCGGTACGGGTTATACCGGTGGCGCTATCCCGCTGACTCCGTTGTCTGCGGTCATCAATACCGAGAAACTGGACCAGCACACCGGTGTGCAGATGCGTACCTTGCCTGGCGTTGCGCGACAGGTGGCGACTATTGAATGCGGTGCCGGCGTGGTAACACGCCGTGCGATGGAGGCGGCTTCCGATGCCGGCCTTGAATTTGCCTGCGACCCTACCAGTGCGGATGCCTGCTGTATCGGCGGTAACGTGGCGATGAATGCGGGTGGTAAAAAAGCCGTGCTGTGGGGCACGGCTCTGGATAACCTCGCGTCATGGCGCATGGTGACCCCTGATGGCGACTGGATGGAAGTCGAGCGCCTGGATCATAACTTAGGCAAGATTCACGACATTGAAACCGCGCGTTTCAAGATCAGCCGCTATGGCGATGATATGAAAACCCTGCTGGCCGAACCGCAGATCCTGGAAATACCGGGCCCTAGCTTCCGCAAGGTGGGTTTGGGCAAGGATGTGACTGACAAGTTCCTGTCCGGTTTGCCTGGGATACAGAAAGAAGGCTGTGACGGCCTGATTACCAGTGCGACATTCATTCTGCATCGTATGCCCAAGCATGTGCGCACGATCGCCCTGGAGTTTTTCGGCAACGTTGCACATGCGGTACCGGCAATTGTGGAAATCAAGGATTACCTGGATGCCACTGCCAAACAGACGCCAGCCGTGATCATGGCTGGCCTGGAGCATATGGATGAGCGCTATATCAAGGCGGTAGGTTACGCGACTAAAGCTGCGCGCCAGCAGCGCCCGAAAATGGTGTTGATCGCTGACATCGCTTCCGATGATGAAAATGCAGTCGGTGAAGTGGCCTCTGCCATGGTGCGTATGTGTAATGCACGTAATGGCGAGGGCTTTATTGCAGTATCAAGCGAAGCGCGTAAAAAGTTCTGGCTGGACCGTTCCCGCACAGCGGCGATTGCCAGACATACCAATGCGTTCAAAATCAATGAGGACGTGGTGATTCCGTTGCCGCGCCTGGGTGATTACTCCGACGGTATCGAGCGTATCAACATTGATTTGTCCATCAATAACAAGCTCAAACTGCTGGATGCGATCGAAGCCTTCATGCAGAGTGATTTGCCGCTGCAGCCTGATGAGGACGGCAACGTGGATGGCCATATGGTCAAAAGCAAACAGGAAATGGCGTTAAACCTGATTGCCGACCTGCGTACGCGCTGGAGCTTTGTCCTGAATAACCTGGATGCACCTGTCTCTGCTTTAGGTGATGCCGGTGCGGCATTCGTGCAGTATGAGAATATATTCCGTGCCGTGCAGTCCTATGACCTGCGCATCTCATGGAGACGTGAACTTAAACGCCCGATGGCCGATATATTTGCCGGCCGCGAATACCAGAAAATTCTGGAGCGTTGCGACGAGATTCATAAACAGGTATTGAAAAGCCGTGTATTCGTTGCCTTGCACATGCATGCGGGTGACGGCAACGTGCACACCAATATCCCGGTAAACTCCGACGATTACGGCATGATGCAGGATGCGCATGCTGCCGTGGCGCGGGTGATGGCGCTGGCACGCAGTCTGAATGGCGTGATTTCAGGCGAGCATGGTATCGGCATCACCAAAATGGAGTTCCTGGATCAGGCTACGATAGATACTTTCACTGTCTACAAAAATACAGTCGACCCGAACGGCCACTTTAATAAGGGTAAGCTGCTGGCCGGCTCCGGCCTGGACAACGCCTACACGCCAAGCTTCGGTTTGCTGGAGCAGGAATCCATTATTATGGAGCAGTCTGCCGTCGGTGAAATTGCCGATGACATCAGCGACTGCCTGCGCTGCGGTAAGTGCAAGCCGGTATGCAGCACGCATGTGCCACGCGCCAATTTGCTGTATAGTCCACGTAACAAGATACTGGCTACGTCCTTGCTGATCGAGGCTTTCCTGTACGAAGAGCAGACCCGCCGCGGCATTTCCATCAAGCATTTTGATGAATTCAATGATGTGGCAGACCACTGCACGGTATGCCATCGCTGCGAAAAACCATGTCCGGTCGATATCGATTTTGGTGACGTTTCAATCAAAATGCGCAACTTCCTGCGCGAGCAGGGCAAAAAACAATTCAACCCCGGCACCGCCGTGGGCATGGCGTTCCTGAACGCCAAAGACCCAGCCACGATCAAGCTGCTGCGTACCGTTATGATCAACTGGGGTTACAAGGCACAGAACTTCGCGCACACACTGGCCAAGCGGTTTGGTTTGCTGCGTGACAAGAAGCATCCGCCGGCAACGGTAGGCAAGGCAGAGATCAAGGCGCAGGTGATCCATTTCGTCAATCGCCCTATGCCGAAGAAAATGCAGTCTAAAACTTCACGTGCGATGCTCGGACTTGAAGATGATCACATGATTCCGGTGATCCGTAATCCGCAGAAGGTGACTGAGGATTCTGAAGCCGTGTTCTACTTCCCTGGCTGCGGTTCAGAGCGATTGTTCTCAAACGTAGGCCTGGCAACGCAGGCCATGCTGTATGAGGTTGGCGCAATCACGGTATTGCCTCCGGGATACCTGTGCTGCGGCTACCCGCAGACTTCGGCTGGCAACCACGATAAAGGCCAGGAAATCACAGCTGATAACCGCGTGCTGTTCCACCGTGTGGCCAATACCTTGAATTACCTCGACATCAAAACCGTGATTGTGTCCTGCGGCACGTGTATGGATCAATTGCAGAAATATGAGTTCGAGAAGATTTTCCCGGGCTGCCGTCTGCTGGATATCCATGAATACCTGATGGAAAAAGACATGCGCCTGCAAGGGGTGACCGGTACCCGTTACATGTACCATGACCCATGCCATACGCCGATGAAGACCTATAAGCCGCTTGAAGTCACGAACAAGCTGATGGGGCAGGATGTGCAGCTGAATGACCGCTGCTGCGGCGAGAGCGGTACCTTTGCGGTAGCACGTCCGGATATTGCAAGCCAGGTTAAATTCCGCAAGCAGGAAGAACTTGAGAGTGGTATGGCTAAAATGGGGCTGACCGTGGGCAAGCCTGAAGAATCCGTGAAAATACTGACTTCATGCCCAAGCTGCCTGCAGGGCTTATCCCGCTACGGTGAAGATACCGGTATCGAAGCTGATTATATTGTCGTTGAAATGGCTAAACATATCCTCGGTGAGAACTGGATGCAGGAGTATGTAAATAAAGCCAACAATGGCGGTATCGAAAAAGTATTGCTGTAAGTAAGTATTAAGGCCATCTTCATGATGGCCTTAGTTTTTTTATAAGGGAGTCACAATGAATCGTTCGTTAAAAAATATTCTGTTCGGCCTGCTGGTTGCCTGTAGCCTGGCAGCCTGCAAGCAGGCACAGCAAGACAGTGCGCAAGCGGCAAAAGAGACCATTACCGAAATGAAAGCGAATACCCTCGATGCTGCTAAAGACGCGGCGGCCGATGCGGAGCGGGCAGCGAGTGATATTGCCAAAGCTGTGGAACAGGTAGAGGTTCCTGCGCCCGCCGCTGAATCAGCCGATAAATAGCAATCGCCGCAGTATTGGCGCGCACCAGCCCGATACTGCGTTGATGCAGCATATGAGCGGAGTGTTCAGCTGGCAGCAGTTGGATTGCTTCCGCTTAAACAATCCTTATTAAAATTCCGGTGTAATGCACGATTCGGTTCATTACGCACGCTAATCAAGCATTGTTCACACGGTTCAACGGCTGCGGAATAAGAATGTCAGTTAGCCTGAGCGCCAATAACGGCGACACTTTGCGTGCGCTGACACTTGTCATATATCTTTCATTATCAAGTCTCCAAACTGTCATTGGCATAAATTATGCTGCTATACCAATGCAGTACCCATCAATTTGATGATTAGGAGATCTAAAATGAAAAATTTACTGAAGAAGCGAGCGCCGTTGTTATTGAGCGCGGTTCTGGCGGCCAGTGCGTTGACGGTATACGCAAAATCCAGCCCGACTTTTGATATACATACCAGCGTTATTTCAAAAGCGGCACAAAGTGAAAAAGGCGTGATTCTGGTGTTGACCGAGCGGGGTGAAATTGCGGCAGAGGCAGCTTATCTGCTGCTGGCGCAAATCAATCAAAATCAAGGTTATGCACCTTTATTGCTGGCAGTCGAGAATGAAAAGGTTGCGGGCTACAAGACTGCATTGAACCTGCCGGATGCATCACTGCCTGCCGTGATTTTTTTCAGCAAATCGGGTAAAGAAATTGCCCGGGTCGTATCTGCCAAATCCGCCATGACTAAATATGTGCAATCACAAGATCGCGTGAGTTAGCATGCGTTGTCCAGGTAAATAGGGCGGCGATTTTTAGATATGACTGCCGCCTTATCCCGTTTTACGTGCAGTTCTTAAGTGTATAGTTAAATAGGCAGGAATACCGCAGTTGCCAGATTTTGCATCACGCGCGAAATAAATCGCTGGGATTTTTCCGCAAGTGAGATGGCATATAAATCCGTACGGCCGATTATTTTGCCGAATTCGCGTTCAAATGATAAGTTCTTCTCGGTCTCATTCATTTCATTCGTCAGTAAATAAAGCGTGCCATCATGTTTGCGCGCATTCGACAGTTTCCATGCCGCAATTTCAATATTTCTCGCTACATTGTAAATGCGCTGCGGATCAATGCTGTCGGTAAGGTAAAAGTCGGTTTTGTCGTTATGCGCTTTAAGCAGCATGGTTTGCAGCCCTACAATGAATGACAGCACACGGTCACCATTGTATTCTGGTCTGAATGCCTGAAAAATGGCGTCCGTAGACTGCAGGTTGTTGATTTCTTCAAGCCGGTACTGATGCTGCGCACCGCCATCAAACACCCATGCTGCCATTTTATCCGCGGTATCAGACGTGCTTTTTTTAAGCTCACCCGGGTTGCGCTTATACAGCTTCAGCATTAAAGCACGCAGGCTTTCTGCGTTTTCGCGTATTTCAACATCGGCCATGCGATCAAAATCACTTTTGCCTAACTGGTTGATCGTGCTGCGATCCTGCTGCTGTGGAATGACTTTGTCCGGTGTTTTGCCTGATTCCGGAACAGTCGAGCAACCCGCCAGGGAGAAAGCTGATAGTACAGTGAGGATAAACCAGAAAAAGGTCTTCATGACTTCAGTGGCTCCGGTATGAATGCATGGTCGTTATTTTTTGATAATTCGCGATTCAGGGAAAATGGCGCTGAAAGTACTGCCCTTGCCGGGGATGCTGCTGATTGCGAGTTTGGCCTGATGGCGGGTCAAGATGTGTTTGACGATGGAAAGCCCCAGTCCTGTGCCGCCGGTTTCGCGGCTCCTGCTGCGGTCAACGCGATAGAAGCGCTCGGTCAGCCGGTCTATGTGCTGCTGCTCGATGCCGATGCCGTTGTCGCTTACGCTGAAAACCGCCAGCTTGTTGCGTGGCTGCCAGCTAATGCGGATTTCGCCGCCTTCCGGGGTATAGCGAACTGCATTGCTGACAAGGTTGCCGAGGGCGCTATGCAGTTCGTCGGCAGCGCCGGACAGGTCGAGCTGCTGGTCGATGTCTACACTGATGTGGTGTCTGCCATTACTCAAGGCCTTGGCATCGTTATGCAGCATATTGATGAGTGCCAGCATCTCGATTGGCCGGTCTTCCGGCGGCTGTGTATTGCTTTCGATATGTGAAAGCGTCAGCAGGTCTTCGATCAGCCTGCGCATGCGCGTGGTCTGATCCTGCATCATGTCAAAGTAGCCGCGTATGCTCTCGGGTACCGCACCTTCCATGTCTGACAGGGTTTCAATGAACCCGCCGACCACCGTCAGCGGAGTTCTGAGTTCGTGTGAGACGTTTGCAATAAAATCGCGCCGCATGGCATCCACTTTTTCCAGTTGCGTGATATCGCGGCTGATCAGCAGTTTCTGTTTGCTGACCAGCGGTATCAGCCATATTTCGAGGATAGCGTCAGTGTTCCTGGCATCTTTGAGCTTGAAAGGGTCGTTATAGACCCCGTTATATAGATAGGCGATGAAATGACTGTTTCTGACCAGGTTGACGATAGGCAGGTGCTTGTCTGTGGCCAGGTTCAAACCAAGCTGGGATTCTGCATTCGCCGTACACCATTCGATTTCATTGGTGGCATTCAATATCACCAGGCCATCAGGAATGGCATTGGCGACAGTGTTAAAGCGCTCAAGCGCTGCATTCAATTCGGACTTTTTAAGATTGTTATTGCGTTCGTATTTCAATATTGCGTTGAACACGTCCTCCCACAAGCCGAAGCCTTCCGGAATATCGCCCAGGATAGGTTTTTTCAGCCAGGTCTGCAGTTGATACAGCCCGTAAACCTGGATCGCAAGGTAAATCAGAAGGATCGATGAGAATGTGAGCAGCGCGATGGTGGTGCTGGTCGTCAGCCATACAAAAAGGCTGACTGCACTGAGAGACAATATGAAGAAAAAAGCTTTCCAGCGAACATCAATCACAGGGTTATTTTCAGAGTTGTATATGGCTTAATTATAGCGGGCTTTTTTGCCCCGGTAATGTTAATTAGCATCAGGCTTGAACACCGCAACTCAGAAAATAGCACCGCAGTGTTTATTCATTCTGGGATGACAGGCGATAGCCGGCGCCCCGCACAGTCTGGATCAGGTCTTCATGGCCTGATATCGACAAGGCATTTCGCAGGCGGCGGATATGGACATCGACCGTGCGGTCTTCAACAAATACGCGATCGCCCCAGACTTTATCCAGTAACTGGCTGCGCGTATGCACACGTTCAGGATTCGTCATGAAAAAATGCAGCAGCCTGAACTCGGTAGGGCCAAGGTCTATGCTTTTCTGGTTGCCGGTTACGCGATGCGTGGTCGGGTCAAGGCGAAGGCCCTGGACTTCAATCGGGTCATCCGTCATTTGCGGCGCGCGGCGACGCAGCACTGCCTTGATGCGGGCGTTGAGTTCACGCGGGCTGAAAGGCTTGGTGACATAATCATCGGCGCCCACCTCAAGGCCGCGGATTTTGTCGTACTCTTCGCCGCGTGCGGTGAGCATGATGATCGGGATGTTCTTGGTCGAAGCGTCTGATTTTAACCTGCGGGCGAATTCCAGGCCGTTCATCCCCGGCAGCATCCAGTCCAGCAGAATCAGGTCGGGGATAGTTTCACGCATGAGATCCTGCGCGATTTCGACGCTGAGGGCGCGGATTGCATTGTGCCCGGCCTGTGTGATGTTAAGTGTTAATAGTTCCTGAATTGCTGGTTCATCTTCAACAACTAATATGTTGGCTGGCATGTTTTTTCCTTAAAATTGAGTTGCCTTCTAACTTACGCCTGATTAGTTTATGACGCTAATATGACATATTAATGACAAAAATTAAACATTGAATTTTCAGGTAAATATCATAAGCCAATTGCCATTTTTTACATTTTGTTACAACATAGAGAAAGTGCGGATTTGCCGGTTAAGCGCGGAGTTGCCGCAGTGTCTTATTTGTAAAAAATAATAATAATTTTGGGGAGTCAATTGCATGTCAGGTTTTTTATCGAAAGAACACATTACTGCCAATCCTGGCTTTAACCGCTGGCTGGTGCCGCCTGCCGCGCTGGCGGTACACCTTTCCATTGGCATGGCGTATGGCTTCAGCGTGTTCTGGAAGCCTTTGGGGAATGCGCTGCTGGGAGCGGATGGTAAACCTTTGGCAGCCTGCGCTGCCGGTGCGACGACATTCTCTGAAAAATTGTCCGGTACTGCCAGGGCGTTATTTGCTACGGACTGCAACTGGACACAGTTCGACCTGGGTTGGATGTATACCCTGTTTTTTGTGCTGCTGGGATGCTCCGCAGCGCTGTGGGGCGGCTGGCTGGAGCGCGCAGGGCCGCGCAAAGCCGGACTGGTTGCTACCTTATGCTGGTGCGGAGGCCTGCTGGTATCGGCATACGGCGTTTACAGCCACCAGCTATGGATGATGTGGCTGGGCTCCGGCGTTATCGGCGGTATCGGGCTTGGTTTAGGATATATCTCCCCGGTTTCCACATTGATCAAGTGGTTCCCGGACCGCCGTGGCATGGCAACCGGCATGGCTATTATGGGGTTTGGCGGCGGCGCGATGATAGGTTCGCCGCTGGCCACTAAATTGATGACTTATTTCGCAACCCCGGACAGTGTAGGCGTCTGGCAGACTTTTGTTACGCTAGCCGCAATCTATACGGCATTCATGCTGTATGGTTCCCTGGGCTATCGGGTGCCGCCCCTGGGCTGGAAGCCGGCTGGCTGGACTCCGCCGGCCACTAAAGAGAATGTCATGATCGCAACGCGCCATGTACATTTGAAAAATGCGCATAAGACGCCGCAGTTCTGGCTGCTGTGGATCGTGCTGTGTATGAATGTGTCGGCCGGCATCGGCATTATCGGTGCGGCAGCGCCCATGCTGCAGGAGACTTTTGGCGGCGCATTGATTGACCAGCCCGGAGTGGGCTTTGATGTGATCAAGCAGGATGCAGCGCTGGCAGCGGCAGTGGCGTCGGTTGGCGCCGGGTTTGTCGGGCTGATTTCCATTTTCAATATTTTCGGGCGTTTTGCCTGGGCGACTTCATCGGATAAGCTGGGTCGTAAACGCACTTATTATATTTTCTTTGTACTGGGCGCCATCATGTACTGCACAGCCACCTATGTGGCGGGATTCAAATCACTGGCGCTGTTCGTGGCCAGTTTCTGCGTGATTGCCTCCATGTACGGCGGCGGCTTTGCGACTATTCCGGCGTACCTGGCAGATATGTTCGGCACACAGTTTGTGGGGGCGATTCATGGACGACTGCTCACGGCCTGGTCTACCGCCGGTATCCTGGGGCCGGTAGTCGTGAATTATATGCATGACACCGGCCTGGAGGCAGGCGTGCCGTTTGATCAGGTCTATGGCCCCATATTCCTGACTCTGGCTGGTTTGCTGGTCATCGGCTTCATTGCCAATTTACTGGTAAAGCCGGTGGCGGAAAAATATTACATGACAGATGCCGAGCTGGCGGCAGAGCATAAACTTGCACATGATCAGTCTATGGCCGTGAGTGGCGCTGCCGGCAAGTCTGCTGCGGCAGCAAAATCCGACAACCATCCGCTGCTCACCGTCATGGCCTGGGCGCTGGTGCTCATTCCGATCAGTTATGGTGTCTGGAGTACTATTCAGAAAACCTGGGTGCTGTTTCACTGATGCTGGGGCTTTTATTTGAGGCAGATATAATGAGCCGGATCAGTAAAACGGCAAGCTTGATGCGCTGATTGAGTAAATAAAAATGTCTAATAAATATAAGCACTAAGTTCACCGGCGATATGCGGTAAAATAGCGATTAAGAAATTTAAAACAGATTATTTAAAGAAAATTATTTAAAAATCCAGAAAAGTTAAAACAGGAAAGTTAAAGACGTGAGAGAAATCGAGAAAAATTTAAACGGCAAAGGCATGCAGGTTGGCATCGTGCTATCAAGATTCAACAGTGATATCGGTGAAGGCCTGTTAAGTGCATGCAAAGATGAGTTGCTCAAGCTAGGTGTGGAAAGCAATGCCATTACAATCGCCACTGTACCCGGTGCGCTTGAAACGCCGTTAATTTTGCAGCATATGGCGTTAAGTGAGAAGTATGATGCGCTGATTGCCCTGGGCGCGATTATTCGCGGCGAGACCTACCATTTCGAAGTGGTGTCGAACGAGTCTGCGCGTGGTATTTCAGAAGTGCAGCTGAATACCGGGGTGCCGGTTGCCAATGCGGTGCTGACCACTGAAGATGATGACCAGGCGATTGCACGCATGCATATCAAGGGTGCTGAAGCCGCTCAGGTTGCTGTTGAAATGTACAATCTGGTAAGAGCGTTATGACCGATACTCAAAAACCGCTGACCAGCCTGGTGGTGGATAATGAGGCGGCAGAGAAGCGCAGCAGGCATGCAGGCGCAACTAAAAAAAGCGGTAGCAAAAACCGCAGAAAATCACGCGAACTGGTGCTGAAGGCAGTCTATCGCGGGATGTTGAACGAATCGGAATTGTCGCAGATATTCCGTGATATGACCGATGATCCAGACTATAACAAGGCTGACGAGGCTTATTTCAGGCAGTTACTGCAAAGCGTAACCGCCAATCTGAATGCGATTGATGAAAGGCTGGTGGGTTTTATCGACAGGCCGCTCGCTGAACTGAGTCCTGTTGAGCATGCTATCTTGCGTGTTGCCGGCTGTGAGCTGATGTTTGATAGCAGTATTCCTTACCGTGTTGTCATTAACGAAGGCGTTGAACTTGCAAAAGTTTTCGGCGGCACGGACGGGCATAAATATATTAATGGCGTGCTGGATAGATTTGCCGCCGAAGTGCGTGAGCTGGAAGTCAGGGCATCAAAAACCTAGCTGGCAGCAAGTAGTCAATGCGTTTTAGATTTGCGGCGTCCTTGTAATGATCAGCCATAGTGATGTAGTTGGGCTGTGGCTGATGGTTGCTTGGATTACTTAATGGTATTTCCTTTTTGAGTGTGAATCCGGGTCAAGATATTCCTAATGTCTGATTATCAGCAGTCTTACTTACTAAAACGACTTGATTGGCTTAATGCAATTGGAGTCGCCCTATCTGCCGAGAGAGATAACAAGCGCCTTCTGGAAATGATATTGTTAGGTGCGCAGCAGATCACCAATGCTGACGGCGGCACGATTTATATCATGCATGAAGATAACAGGCATCTCAAATTTGAGATCATGCGCAACAATACGCTTAAGCTTGCATCGGGCGGGACTACCGGACAGGAAGTCCCGCCTGAGTTCCAGCATGCATTGCCTTTGTATCATGGGGGCGATCAGCAGCACCCTAATCTGACCACGGTCGCATCCTATGCCGCACTGAAGAAATCGACCGTTAATATTGCCGATGCTTACGCAGCCGAAAGTTTTGATTTTTCGGGCACCCGTTATTTTGATTCCCAGACCGGCTACCGTTCGCAGTCGTTCCTGACGATTCCGATGAAGAATCATGAGTCGGATGTCATCGGTGTACTGCAACTGATTAACGCGGTAGACATCCACAACGGCAAGATCATCCCTTTTTCACCGGCTAACCAGAGCCTGGTTGAGTCCCTGGCATCGCAGGCCGCAGTGGCCATGACCAACCAGAACCTGATCAAAGGTTTTAAAGACCTGTTTGAGTCATTTATCGAGCTGATTGCCGGTGCGATTGACCAGAAATCGCCATATACCGGCGGCCATTGCAAGCGCGTGCCGGAGCTCACCATGATGCTGGCGCAAGCCGCGATAGAGGATCAGTCCGGACCGTTCAAGGATTTTTTCCTGAATGAAAGCGAGCTGTTCGAGCTCAAAGTAGCCAGCTGGCTTCATGATTGCGGCAAGATCACGACGCCGGAAGCGGTCATGGATAAACCTACCAAGCTATCCTCGATTTTTGACCGTATCGCGCTGATAGACCAGCGCTTCGACCTGATCAAGCAGCAGGCAGAAAATGCAATGCTGAAAGCACAGCTTGGACTGTTGCAGCACAATCCTCCCCAGAACCCTGAAGCTGAGTTTCGGCGCATGCAGGCAGAGTTGCAGGCCTTTAAGCGGCAGTGTGACCTTGACCGTGAATTCTTGCGGGCATCCAACATTGGCAGCGAATCAATGACTGAACAGGATCAGCAGCGCGTGCGCCAGATCGCCGGGCGCGAGCTTGTTGATGCCGATGGCCGCATTACCAGGTTTTTAAGTGATGACGAGCTGTATAACCTGAGTATCGTGCGCGGCACACTAACCGCAGAAGAGCGCTGGATCATCAATAACCACATCAATGTAACAATCACCATGCTGGATTCACTGCCGTATCCGCGCAGCCTGTCGCGGGTACCTGAGTACGCCTGCGGACATCATGAGCGCATGGATGGCAGCGGGTACCCTAAAGGGCTGAAGCGTGAGGAAATGTCCGTACCCGCAAGGATCATGGGTATTGCCGATATTTTTGAAGCGCTGACCTCGAAAGACCGTCCTTATAAAAAAGCTAAAACGCTGACTGAGTCACTTGAGATCCTGGGTCGGATGAAAGTGAATCACCATATCGATCCCGATCTGTTCGATGTGTTTATCCGTGAAAAGATCTACCTGAAATACGCAGAGAAGTTTTTGCAGCCTGAACAGATCGATACCGTGGATCATTCGAATATACCGGGTTATACCCCGTAAAGGCAGCAGGTCTGTCGGCCTTGTTTACAGTGCCATATCTTTACAGCCGTGCTCATCGCATGCCAGGTAGCTGCCTTGTTCGTACCAGTCACCCAATACCCATCTCGTAATTAATCTGCCATCCAGTTTGATGGTGTGACGATTCGGCCGGTGGGTATGTCCATGGATCAGCAGGTCCGGCTGGTGCGTGCGGAGCAGGGTGTTGACGGCCTCTGCATTCACATCCATGATCTCCAGTGACTTTTGGGTTTTCTCCTGCTCGCTGCGGGCACGGATCGCTTCAATCTGTTTTCTGCGCAGTTCCAGCGGCTGGCTCAGGAACTCAGCCTGCCATTTTTCATCCCTGACCTGGGTGCGGAACTGCTGATAGGCGGCGTCATCGATGCACAATGCATCGCCATGACTGAGCAAAGCTTTTTTACCATAAAGGACTATGGTGGTCGGGTCTGCGATCAGGGTGGCTCCCGTCATGCGGCAAAAGCCTTCGGCAATCAGGAAGTCACGGTTGCCGTGCATGAGAAATACCTGAACGCCTGAATCTGAGAGTGTTTTAAAGCCGCCGATAATCTGCTGATGGAATGCATCTTCAACATCATCATCACCAGCCCAGTATTCAAATAAATCTCCCAGAATATAAAGCGCTGCCGCTTTTGAAGCGGTATTCTGCAGGAACGCCATAAACGCATCGTTAATGGCGGGGCGGCTTGCACATAGGTGCAGGTCGGAGATGAACAGGGTAGCGCCTGACAGGGCAGGGGTCTGGATAGGTGACTTTAGCATCATGAGATGATAAGTCAGATACAGGCAAATGAGAACCTGGATTGTTAAATTTCAGTCTATCAATGACTGATCAATGACCGGCTGTGCTGTATGCTGGCGGGTATCGATGATGAAGGTGCCGCATCATTCTGTGCAGCACCTTCTGCCCTGCTTAAGCGCGGGTGGCGCTCTCGATGATGACGTTTTCTACAGGAACGTCCTGATGGCCTTTGCGGCTGGTCGTCGCAACCTGTTTGATTTTATCGATGACATCCATACCTGCCGTAACCTTGCCGAAGACACAGTAGCCCCAGCCGCTGCTGTTAGGCGCACTGAAGTTCAGGAAGTCATTATCGGCTACGTTGATAAAGAACTGGCTGCTGGCAGAGTGCGGTGCTGAAGTACGTGCCATTGCGATTGTGTATTTGTCATTGGTTAAGCCATTGTCAGCTTCGTTCTTGATTTCAGCGGCTGTCGATTTCTGGTTCATGCCGGTATCGAAACCGCCGCCCTGAATCATGAAGTTATTGATGACACGGTGGAAAATAGTGTTGTCGTAGAATCCGTTATCTACGTAATGCAGGAAATTCGCAACAGTGATCGGCGCTTTTTCAGCGTCGAGTTCCAGGGTAATTTCGCCAAAGTTAGTTTGTAATTTAACCACGAGGTATCCTTAAAAAAATAAAATGATAAGAGTGTGATGCCTTGTTTATAAAGGCGCTTTGTTGATTCTGATTTCGTTAATCAAAACGGTTTCTTTAGGCACGTCGCTGTATGGACCGACATTGCCGGTCCGGCTTGATGCAATTTCCCGTACGACATCCATGCCTTTAAGTACGCGGCCAAATACACAGTAGCCGATCAGTTCAGGATCCGGGCTCTGGTAGTTGAGGAACTGGTTATTTTCCAGGTTGATAAAGAACTGTGCCGTTGCTGAGTTCGGGTCAGAAGTCCTTGCCATGGCAATGGTGCCGATGTCATTTTTCAAACCGTTGGCTGCTTCATTGATAATCGGTGCGCCGGTATTCTTCTCGGACATATCAGCGGTGAAACCGCCGCCCTGAATCATGAAGCGGTTGATGACACGGTGAAAGATCGTGTTTTTGTAGAAGCCGGAATTCACATACTGCATAAAGTTGGCTACTGTCTTTGGCGCTTTTTCAGGGTACAGCTCGATGATGAAGCTGCCGCGGTTTGTATCCACCACCACTTGGGGGTTGGCAGCCGCGGCAGATGTGCTGAGTATGGCAAGTAGCATTAGGGCAAAGATTCGACGCATATGATTCCTTTTAAATATTCGGTAGCGAGTGGTAGTGAATAGTAGTGGGTTAAATGATCAGGCAAGCGGCCAGTATGCCACAGGCCTGCCTAAGCGGCACCTTCATAGATGATTTTCCAGCTGTTATTTTCCTGGATCCAGTATTGGCGCTTCTGCATTCTGTTTTTCAGGCTGGGGCTTTTGAAATCCTGCACAAAATCGACGACAACGAGTTTCTTCTCGGTATCCGGATAACTGAACATGCTGATGTCTGACAGCGATATTTCAACATCCGGTTTGCCGGCCTGCACGCGCTGTTTATGCTCTGCCCATTTCCGGAAGTTAATGCCGTCACTGGAAAAGTCTTTTGAATAGTGCGACAGATAGCGTTCCGTGTCCTGCGCCTTCCAGTCGCCAAGCCATTGATCAATGGCTGCGGTCAGTTCTTTTTTCTGGGTTTCCGGGCTGTCGCTGGTGTTATCCAGCCATTCCAGGTCATTGACAATCACAACAGGCGTTTTGCCGGATTGCAGGAAAGGTTCCAGCGATTTCAGGTCCTGGTTGGTCAGCACGACGCAGCCGTCGCTGGCACGCGGCGGCCTGCTGTAGGTGTTGCTGGGCGTGCCATGCAGCCAGATACCTGAACCCTTTCTGTTATGCTCTTTGTCCCATTCGTTTGGGTAATTGAGTGGGTAAGCGCCTTCGCCGTATAAGTCTGGCAGCGGCTGATTAAGCTTGGGGCGTGCAAAGTACACGCCAATTGGCGTGCGTTTGTCACCCTCGGACTGCTTGATTACGCCATTCTTGCCGACGGTAATGTAGTAGTCTGCTACATACTTCAATTGTCCGGATTCATTTCTGTACAGGTACAGTCTTGACTTGCTGGTATCCACTACTATCAGATGCTTCTGCTGGTCATTGGGCGCTAGCAGCAGGTTAGGCTGTTTCTCCTTAACCTGTTTAGCCAGGTGGCGTTCTATGCGTGCGCGGGCCTCGTCCTGCAAGTCCCTGATCGCTTCTGTCGGGTTGTTGCCAGCGCTGCCGAATGATTGCAGGTATTTACCCTGCGCCATGAGCAGGTCGCCGCGCACCAGATAAGCCAGTTTGAAATTAGGCACGCTTTGTATCAGCTGGTCTATGGTATCGAGCGCCTGCTTGGTATTGCCTTCGGATATTTCGAGCAGGCTTTTTACCAGCAGGCTTTCAGCAAGGCTGGTAGCAGCGGCAGTTGCATCTGCTAAGTTTAAATCGGGTTTCGGCAGCAGATTGCTCAGGCTGAAACGATTGACTGCCGTGGCGTTCCAGGGCACCAATGTAATAGCAGCTAATAATGCGTATGTGAAAGCTTTTTTAACTAGCATGCGTTACTTCTTACACCTGAATTTCCGGTTATTTCTACTTGCCTAGTTGCTGGCGATTTCTTCAACAATATACCAATTATCACCGTCACGTTTCATTAACAGTGCTTTGCTGGTGCGGATCGGCTGGCCGTCCGCGCGGTATGACTGTTTGAATTTCGCTTTTGCCGTGCTGTCATCAGATTCAATTTTCAGGTCGGAGATTTCAACACTGATTTTTTCCGGCTTGCTGATGCGTTCTTTACGCTGCTGCTCCCATGCCTGGCGGCTTAAGCCTTTAGCCGGCTTGAAGCTCGCACCGTAGCTGGCAAAGTACTGGTCAAGGTTTTTACTGGACCACGCATGTGCCCACTTGTTTACGCTGGCGGTAATCGCGTCCCTGGCATTTGCCGGTGCAGCGGAGTTTGCTTTCTTGATGTCGGCCTGTGCAGTGCCGGCAGCAGGGGCTGCGCTGATATTCTTAGCCGGCTCGTTCGCTGCAATCGTGGTTTTGTTGCCGGTGCCGAACAGGTCTTTGATTAAAGATAACTTGCCCTGGGCGCGCGCGTTTGCCGTGTCGAGCTGCAATGCCTTGCCGTAAGCTTCGCTTGCCATGCGTGCGTAGATGTCACCCAGGTTCTCATGCGCTGTCGCATAGCTTGGGTGTGTTTTAATCGCTGTTTCCAGTGCTTTGCGTGCTTTGTCGAACTGGCCCTGGTCAGCATACAGTACAGCCAGGTTATTGTATGGTTCAGGCAGGCTGGGGAACTTCTCGGTAACGTCGGTAAATACCCTGATGGCCTCTTCGCGGCGGCCTTGTTCTGCCAGCAGTACGCCTTTCATAAACAGGCCCTGCGGGTTTTTTGGGTTGGCGGCAATGAAGGTGTTCACGCGGTCAAGCGCTACTGCTGTCTGGCCTTGTTCTGCCAGTTGTGAAATCTCTTTCAGTTCATCTGCACAGGCGATTGCGGTGAAAGCAAAAGATGCGGATAAAATCAGTACAAACCTGGCAATAGACGGCGCGAGCAGCGCAACAAGATTATTCATTGTGATATACTTTTTTGTGAATTTAATAATTGTGTGATTCTATCAATAGCCTAGGCAACCTCCAATAGCTCATTCAGGTTTAGGCCGATATATTTCCTAAACCGCATGTATATATTAATTGGGTCGCAGCGTTCAGCAAATCAGCCATTCAACCATCCAGCTCTAAATAACTATGTTAAAAATTTACAACACGCTAGCCCGCGAAAAGCAGACTTTTAAACCTATTGTTGCCGGTAAAGTCAGCATGTATGTCTGTGGTATGACCGTTTATGATTTTTGCCATTTAGGGCATGCGCGCGTCATGGTGGTGTTCGATATGGTCAGCCGCTGGCTGCGCGCAAGCGGTTACGACGTGACTTATGTACGCAACATTACCGATATTGATGACAAAATTATCAAGCGCGCCCAAGAAAACAATGAATCCATCGCACAGCTCACGCAGCGTTTTATTGATGCCATGGATGAAGATGCCGCAAAGCTCGGCGTTGTCCGTCCGGATATCGAGCCTAAAGCGACGGAGTTTGTCGATGGCATGCTGGGCATGATTGCAGCCCTGGTAGATAAAGGATTTGCCTATCCGGCAGCCAATGGCGATGTGTTCTATGCGGTGAATAAATTCACAGGTTACGGCAAATTATCCGGTAAATCGCTTGAAGACCTGCGTGCCGGCGAGCGTGTCGAGGTGGATAGCTTCAAGCGTGACCCGATGGATTTCGTGTTGTGGAAAGCCGCCAAGCCGGGCGAACCAAGCTGGGATTCCCCTTGGGGTAAAGGTCGCCCGGGTTGGCATATCGAATGTTCAGCCATGAGCTCACATCATCTGGGCCAGCATTTTGATATTCATGGCGGCGGGCAGGATTTGCAGTTCCCGCACCATGAAAACGAGATTGCACAATCAGAAGCCGCACATAGCCATGACGGCAAGCCCTGCCAGATGGTGAATTACTGGATGCACAATGGTTTTGTCCGTGTGGACGATGAAAAGATGTCTAAATCCCTGGGTAACTTCTTCACGATACGTACCGTGCTGGAAAAATATGATGCTGAAGTGGTGCGTTTTTTCATCCTGCGTGCGCATTACCGTAGCCCGCTCAACTATTCCGACCAGCACCTTGATGATGCAAAATCTGCGCTGACCCGTTTATATACGGCTTTGCGCGGAGCGGATGTCATGGACGCCGCTGTTGACTGGCAGCATCCGCAGGCCGCACGATTCAAGGACGCTATGGATGATGATTTCAATACGCCTGAGGCTTTGGCTGTGTTGTTTGACCTGGTGAATGAGGTGAACAGGACCAGGAATGCTGATTCGCTGAGCCTGCTTAAAGGGCTGGCAGGAGTTCTCGGGCTGCTGCAGCGCAAGCCTGATGAGTTCCTGCAAGGTGAGACGGACGGTGCGTTAGATGTCGAGGGTTTGATCCAGGCGCGCCTGAATGCGAAGAAAAATAAAAATTTCGCTGAAGCGGATGCCATCAGGAAGCAGCTTGCAGAAGCGGGAATTGTTCTGGAAGATACTCCGCAGGGCACGACCTGGCGTCGCGCATAAGTTTGTTCAAGTTATAGATCATGACGAAAAAATAAGGAATCCGATATGCCAGTAAAATTAACGGCCCCACAGGCTTCATCCTTGTTGCCGGTCAAAGGCGTGCAATTAGGTTTTGCCAAAGCCTATGTCAAAAAACCTGACCGCAAGGATGTGCTGGTGATCAAGCTTGCCGAAGGCAGCAAGGTCGCGGGCGTTTTCACAAAGAATCGTTTTTGCGCCGCACCGGTCGTATTGTGCAAGCAATTCCTGGCTGAAAAGAACGAAATCCGCGCCTTGCTGGTAAATACAGGCAATGCAAATGCCGGTACCGGGGAAGATGGCCTCAGGCGTGCACAACAGAGTTGTGAGGCGCTGGCGGGCTTGCTTGATCTGAATGCAAACCAGATATTACCGTTTTCTACCGGTGTGATCCTGGAGCCGCTGCCAGTAGATAAAGTGATTGCAGGCCTGCCTGCCGCGATTGCAAACCTGAAAGAAGATAACTGGCTCAATGCTGCCGAAGCGATCATGACCACGGATATCGTTGCCAAGGGTACTTCGCGCCAGATTAAATTAGGCGGCAAGGACATCATCATTACCGGTATCAGTAAAGGTTCCGGCATGATTCACCCCAACATGGCGACCATGCTGGGCTATATCGCAACGGATGCCGCTGTGAGCCAGGTCGCGCTTGAACAGATCATTCATTACGCCGTCAATAAATCATTCAACTGTATCACGGTGGATGGTGATACTTCTACCAATGACAGCCTGATCGTGATGGCTAGCAATCAGGCCGGCAATGTTGAAATCACTACCGAAAGCGCTGACTTTGCGGTGCTGCGCGATGCGATTGCCGATGTCGCTATTGAACTGGCGCAGGCCATCGTGCGTGATGGTGAAGGCGCTACCAAGTTCATGACCGTGACGGTTGAAGGCGGCAAGTCGGAACAGGAATGCCGCAAAGTGGCGTACGCGATTGCCCATTCACCTTTGATCAAAACCGCATTCTTCGCATCGGACCCTAACCTGGGCCGTATTCTGGCAGCCATCGGTTATGCCGGCATCGATGACCTGGATGTGAATACATTGCAGCTTTACCTGGGTGATGTGCTGGTTGCCGAGAATGGCGGCAGGGCCGCTTCGTATCTTGAAGAGCAGGGCGCTGCAGTAATGAAGGAATCCGATATCCTGGTGCGCGTCGTATTGAATCGCGGCAGTGAGGATATTACGATCTGGACTTGTGATTTTTCATACGACTATGTGAAGATCAATGCGGATTACCGTTCTTAATCAGGCCATTGTATCTTATGGGAGTTTCTGACCAGGTGACCGCTGTGATCACGGAGGCTGCGGTAGGCGTGATCCAGGCGCCTGATGGTTCGGTACTGTTGGGGCAGCGCCCTGTCGGGAAACCGTGGTCAGGTTACTGGGAGTTTCCTGGCGGCAAGGTCGAGGCTGGCGAATTGCCGGCTCATGCGCTGGTCAGGGAACTGCAGGAGGAGTTGGGCATTATCCCGACGCAGTATTATCCATGGGTCACGCGCACCTACGATTACGAGGCAAAATACAATGCCAGTGGCGGGCTGGAAAGCCCCGCCAAAACTGTCAGGCTCCATTTCTTTGTCATTACCGGGTGGGCTGGCGAGCCGGCCGGGCTGGAGCAGCAGGCGCTGAGCTGGCAGAATCCGCAACATGTTACCGTAGGGCCTATGCTGCCGGCCAATGCGCCTATATTGACCGGGCTGTGTTTGTCTTCAGTTTATGCAATTACCAACCTGCATGAATTAGGTGAAGACTTGTTTTTTACTCGGTTAAACCTTGCCTTTTCCCGCGGTCTCAGAATGATACAGGTTCGCGAGAAGCAGCTTTCCCCTGAAGCGCTGCTGCAATTTGCGCGCAAGGTTATGGCAGTAGCCGAGCCATATTCTGCCAAAGTGTTCATCAATTCTGATGTCGATCTGGCGCAGGGCTTGCATGCGGCAGGGGTGCATTTATCTTCAAGTCAGTTGATGGCCTTGCAATCAAAGCCGCAGGGCTTGCTAAGCGGAGCTTCGTGCCACAATGAAAAAGAGCTGATGCAGGCCGCGAGGCTCGGGCTGGATTATGTGATGCTATCGCCGGTACAGCCTACCAGGAGTCATCCGCAGGCGAGTGCTTTGGGGTGGGAGTGCTTTGCCGAATTGATTGAAGGCTATGCATTGCCTGTGTTCGCATTAGGCGGCATGCAAGTCGATGATCTGCATATTGCCAGAACGCATGGCGCCCATGGCATTGCCTTGCAGCGCGCAATCTGGAATCAGCAGTAACGCTTTCCGTGTTGCCTAATGATGGTGGCTGTGGTCGGTGCCGCCTGATTCGTCGCTGCCAGGTGCTTTGACCGGTGCTTTGATCTGCTGCTTGAATTCAGCATTGCCTGATTTGAAAGTCAGTTCAAAATTTACATGCTGGCCTGCTGTGAGCGGTTTCTTTAAATCGAACAGCATCAGGTGAAAACCACCCGGTTCAAGTGTATACGGTTTGCCGGCCTTGATTGGCAGGGTATCCAGCATGCGCATCTTCATCACGCCGTTTTGCATCGACATGCTGTGAATTTCTACACTTTTAGTCGCGTCACTTTCTATGCGAATCAAAGTGACATCCTGCTTGCTGGCAAATGTCATATAGGCTGCGCCAACATCCTGCCCGGGCGCTGTAGCGCGCACCCATGCATTTTCTATCGAAACGGTTTCTTTGGCGGCCGCTGTAAAGCTGCTGGTGGCAAGTGTCAGCAGCAAGAACAAGCGGGTTAAGCGTGGCAAAGAAAATATCAGGTTCAGCTTAAGCATGGTGACTCTCTAATATCGATGGTTAAATTTCTGCTGTTTGACTTATTGTGCCGGCAGGTCGTCGCCAAGCGCATCGGACTTGGCCTCTGCAGGGATGGCGTATTGCTCGCTTGCCCAAAGGCCCAGGTCAATCATTTTGCAGCGTTTGCTGCAGAATGGGCGATAAGGGTTTTCCGGAGAGAACTCAGTTAATTTTTTACAGCCTGGGCATGCAACGGAGCGTTTTTTCTGGGTATTCATAATGAGGATGATGGTTTAAAGCATGGCTTTGATTGGCTGGTAAGCTACAAATTACACAATGTAAGCGAGAAGTGCACGTCACCGTCATATTTCTGGGGTTTTTGCGTGCAGTCCAGCGTATTAAAGCGAATGTTGATGGCGTATTTGTTGGCGCTCACTTCAGGGAAACAGGTAATGTCGTCAGCCACTTCAATTTTTAGCATCTGGGCTGGCTTCGAGCCGCTAAGCATTTTCTGATAGGCCCCGCCGGTGGCAACCAATGGCGTGGTGGCGCCGCTGCCACGCAAGATGCGCAGGATAATAATGATGGCATGGTGCATCGGGATCAGCGGTTGCAGCCATGTGTCGAAATCCCTGGAGCGGCGCTCTTCGCCCAGGCCAAGCCAGTAGTGGTAAGACGGCAGGTCAAATTCGCATACTCCGCCAGGAATGCCGGCACGCTGCTTGATGCTCATTAGCCATTCATTGGCGCGCAGTGACTGGCCAAGCTTGGTTGTTTCAACCCGTAGCGCATTCGCGGCCAGTTCAATATCGTTAAGTGTGGCGTGAAGGGCGTCTGCGACGATTGCCGGATTTCCAATCAGCAGGTTCATCGCGTGTTTTTGTCGGTCAAGCTCTTGCAGCAGTTCGGACTTCAGTTCAGAGCGATCTACGATATCCAGTACCTGTAGCAATGTCAGTAACGCGCAATGATGGTGGTGTTCATGCCCGGCTGCAACATTGTGCAGAACTTTGGCGAACAGGTCTTCCACGCGAAGCAAGGTGCGTATACGTTCGTTGAATGGATAATCGTAGCTAGGCATTTTTCATAACGTTATAGCATTAAGTAGGCTCTTGTTAACCGTTAAGGTTGGATAGCTTAAAAAGTTGAACTGAATTATTAAATTTATTTGCTAACTAAGCAAGTTTTAATAAGTTTATTGTGAAATTTATTCACTTTTTCGATTAGTTCCATGATGGAGCCATTATTTTCGATGATTTCATCAGCTCCGATTAGCCTGATAGTCCTGGAAGTCTGCGCAGCCATGATGGCCCTGACTTCCTGTTCAGTAAGCTGGCTGCGGGCCATGGCCCGGCTGACCTGCATGTCTTCATCGCAATCGATGACCAGTATGGTGTCAATGACGCTGCGATAGCGGTTGTTTTCAAACAACAGTGGAATCACCAGCACCTGATATTGTGGCTGCAGCTTGCGATCGTTATCCCTGAGATGCTGCATGGCGCGATCATAGATTGCTGGATGCAGCAGCTGTTCGAGCCTGGCGCGTTCAGCTGGGTTGTCGAGCACATGGGTGCGCAATGCAGCGCGGTTCAAGCTGCCGTCGGCATTTAAAATTCCTGCGCCGAACATTTGCGCTAATTCCGGCAGCATGGGGCTGCCGGCGGCAGTCAGCTCGTGAGCGATCACATCCGTATCCACTACCGGTACATTCAGCCGGGCAAACTGCCTGGCAGCTTCGCTTTTGCCGGATCCTATTCCACCTGTGAGTGCGACGATATACATGTGCGGATTTGTCTCAGCAGAAAATCATGGCAGGTAGATCCGAGCCAGCTGCTGGCCGAAGAATAATGCCGCGATACCGCCAATGGCTAAAAACGGGCCAAACGGGATGGGGACATCCTTTTTGCGCTTGGTGAGCATGATCAGGGCGATGCCGATGATGGCGCCTAATGTGGAGGACAGCAGGATGACGGCTGGCAGCAGTTGCCAGCCGAACCATGCGCCGATTGCAGCCAATAACTTGAAATCGCCGTAACCCATGCCTTCTTTGCCGCGAATGAGTTTAAACAGCCAGAATACCGACCATAGAACCAGGTAGCCTGCCATGGCGCCGATCACTGCGGACTTCAGGTCTGTGAACCCGGCATTGAGATTGACGAATAAGCCAAGCCATAGCAGCGGCAGGGTAATATCGTCAGGCAGTAGCTGGGTGTCAAAGTCAATAAAGGTCAGTGTGATCAGTGCGAATACGAAAACCCAGGCAAAAAGTGTGGCTGCCGTGTAGCCAAATTGCCAGCTGGTCAGGCCGATTAAAGTGCCAGTCAGTATCTCTATCAGCGGGTAACGCATGCTGATAGGGGTTTTGCAGGCCTTGCACCGCCCTTTCAGCAGCAGGTAGCTGATGACAGGGATGTTTTCTAATGCGCTGATCCTATGGCCGCAGCCCGGGCAGCTGGAACGTGGCTTGGACAGGGTAAATTGCGGTTGTGCCGGAACCTCCTTGCCCTGAAGCTCCAGGCAGTTGTTGTGCCACTCCTGTTCCATCATCTTGGGCAGCCGGTAAATGACAACATTGAGAAAGCTGCCCACCATTAAACCGAAAACGGCTGAAACGGTAATGAATAATGTGCTGTCTGCCCGAAGCAGGCTGGATAGTTCAGAAAGGCCGATAGGCATAAGTGTCCTTTTATGGTTTAGCTGGAACTATAGCGTGCCATAAAACCGCTGTAAACTTACCGGTGTAAACTAAATGTGCCATTGCAGCGTTAAGCAGGAACGCCTGCCGAAATCTATTTTCCGGTTTATGGCAGTGCGGACTTGAAATACAGGTATCTCGCCACAAACATAAGAGATGTATTCGAGATTATAATAAGCATGTATAGCAAGAAGGAAATGGAATGACAGATATCACCGATCAACTAGATGTAATCGAACTTATCAAAGCCGAGTTAGGGAAGGCCGAGTTGGACCGTCCGGAATGGGATGAGCCTGTTATCTGCCGGGTTGAGGTTGATTTGCCGAGTTGGTTGACGCAATTGGCTGGGGGCAAAGCTTGGGAGGTTTACTCAGAGGACGAGGAAGAAAGCTGCGTCAGCTTCGGCATGCGCGAAGTTTCGGCGAAAACACCCAAACTCGCGGAAGTGACCCTGTATCACAATGGATATGCTGTGGTAGATGTCGATGGTAAAGCTTTGTTCGACGGTTCGCTGACATCCGGCACCAGTGACTGCGCGCATTTGACTTATTACCATGCTGACACGGGTGAAAAAA
>Ga0123389_102860_pt1 | contig 44561 bp, 27 predicted proteins | sample T0HHNH4metaT_FD_89917 | JGI IMG/M metagenome (GOLD analysis project Ga0123389, IMG submission 89917) | Methane-oxidizing artificial microbial communities from Washington, USA to study methane cycling - T0-HHNH4 metaT (Metagenome... | ecosystem: Engineered > Modeled > Simulated communities...
GAAAGAGCACAAGCAAAAGACCGTTTACGCGAGTTTAAAAACCGCCCGCCAGAAGAACGAGAACAAGCGCGCGAAAAATGGCAAGAGCGGCAGCAAAATAATCAGCGTTCTAATCGCGGCAGAAATAATGATCGTGGGCGTAATAATTAAGTTTGAAATTTAAGTAAAGCTTAAAGGTGTTAAAATGCCGTTTTAAAGCGCAATTTAATGCCTAGAAAATTAAAAAAGTCTAAGCAAAACAAGGCGCGAAATTATTTTAAGCGCGTAGCATATGGTTTATATGTAAGCGATTAAAATAATTAAGCAACGCAGTGTTGCGACGAATTTTTTGATTTTAAAGGCATTAAATGGCAATTCAGTGGTATCCGGGGCATATGACCCAAGCCCGCAAAAAAGCGGAAGAAACCATGGAATTTACCGACATGGTGATTGAGGTGTTGGACGCACGTGTGCCAGAAGCCAGTCACAATCCTGTTATCAATGAAATGCGCTTGTTTCGCCAGCGGCCTAATCTTAAAATTTTAAATAAAGCGGATTTAGCTGACCCTAAAGCGACAGAAGCTTGGCTAAACTACTTTAACAATCTCCCCAATACCAAAGCCGTGGCTTTAAGCTGTAAAAAAGCCGGTGATGCAAAAAAAATACCTGCCGTTTGTCGCAAACTTACGCCGCATCGCGGTACACATTTAAAACCGTTGCGCGCATTGATTATGGGCATTCCAAACGTGGGAAAATCAACACTGATGAATGCGCTACTGAATCGCCGCGTGGCAAAAGTAGGTGATGAACCAGCAGTCACCAAAAGCCAACAGCGGTTTGAGCTGGATGCGACATTTAGTATCACAGATACGCCGGGCATGATGTGGCCAAAAATCGCTTATGAATCAGATGGCTACATGTTAGCGGCAAGCCATGCAATTGGCCGTAATGCGGTGATTGATGAAGATGTGGCAACTTTTTTAGCAGATAATTTATTGCAGACTTATCCAGACTTAATCAATGCGCGCTACAAATTAGATGCGATGAAAATAGATGTCGCGCAAATCGATGGCGTGGATTTATTAGAGGCAATTGCTAGGCGTCGCAGTTACAAGCGCCATGATGGTTTATGGGATATGGAAAAAACTGCAGTCGCGTTTCTGACAGATTATCGCAGTGGCGCAATTGGCCGTGTTAGTTTGGAAACGCCACAAAGTCGTTTATTGATGATGCAAGAAAACAGCGTGCCGAATAATAGTACGCCAAGCAATGCTGTTTCAGCAGATAGCGATTTAGATAATGCTGCAATCACAAACGAAATAGATAATAGTTAAGCGAATTTAAAGCTAAATACTAAGCGTTATATAAACCGAAACCCAACGCCAATCTCGGTGATTAAATGCTCTGGCTGTGCAGGATCATTTTCCAACTTTTGGCGTAGATGGCTCATGTAGATTCTGAGGTAATGCTCATTTTCCACATAAGCTGGCCCCCAAACTTCTTTCAATAATTGCCTTTGCGTAACCACTCTGCCGGCGTTTTTGACCAATTCAGTGAATAATCTGAATTCAATCGGTGTTAAATGCACGGGCTTACCAGCTTTTGTAACCAAGCGTTTGGGCAAATCGATACTGATATCGCCAAACATATAAACGCCTTCACTACTAGCCTCACTTAACATACTTCTACGGCGCAATTGCGCGCGCACTCTGGCTAACAGTTCAGGTGTACCAAATGGTTTAGATAAAAAATCATCCGCGCCAGCATCTAACGCCGCGACTTTTTCGGCTTCTTGCGTTCTTGCAGACAATACAATAATGGGAATATTGCTCCAAGTTCTGACATCTCGAATCACTACTAAACCATCGATATCGGGCAAGCCTAAATCTAAAATAACCGCATCTGGTTTTCTGGTACCAATCTCAATTAGTCCTTGCTTGCCCGTTTCTGCGCTAAATACTTGAAAATTTTCAATCTCAAGCGCAGCAGTGACGAAGCGCCGAATTTGCTGCTCATCTTCAATCAGTACTATATTAGCAAGTCCCATTAATTAGACGTATCCACTAATGATGCAAATCTTCATCATCAGGCAAGCTTGGTGGCGTGCCTAAAGGTAATGAGAAAGTAAAAATTGCGCCTGAAATATGGCTTTTTGTGGTTTGACTGATATTTTCAACTGCACTAGAACTTAACCTATTGTGCGCACTGATTTTTCCGCCATGCGCTTCAACAATGGCTTTGCAAATAGACAAGCCAAGCCCAACGCCAGCTTTGGCAGATTCTTTTTCACCACGTGTAAATTTTTCAAACATTTGATCTTCCACATTCGCTGGTAAACCTTGGCCTTCATCAGCCACAGAAACCAGCACATCTTGATGATTTGTTCTGGCACTGATAATGATTTTACTGCCTTCTGGCGCGTATTTGGCGGCGTTATCCAATAAATTACACAATACGCGATCGATTAACACCGCATCGAACTGTATTAAAGGTAAATCACCCGTAGAAGCATTCGTTAGATCAATCACAATATGGTGTTTTGCCAATGATTGTTTCATGGTGCGCAAAGCTGTGCCGACCACTTCTTCTATCGTTTGCCATTGTTTATTGAGCTTCACTTTTCCAGATTGTAATCTCGCCATATCCAGCAAGTTAACGACTAGATTTTTCATGCGTATCGATTGCTCATAAAGCATATCAACATATTCATTTCGTTCGCCTTCCTGTTTTTTTTGGTCTGCCGGGTTATTATTAGTTAATGATGGCATATTCAATTGCTGCTTAAGCAGGCCAGCCGTTGCTACAATCGTGGTTAACGGTGTGTTTAAATCATGTGAGATTGCACTTAATACAGAATTTCTTAACCGTTCCGATTCCATTGAAACCAAAGCGTTTTGCGCTATATCCACATAATGTACACGTTCAATCGCGATGGCGATTTGAGAGGCGAATGTATCTAATAATTGCCGTTGTTCTGGTAAAAAAATCAGGCGTTTGGACTTTGCAGAAACATTATCTTTATCGTTTTCGTCATTATTCGGCACAATCGCCAACACGCCTCGTGTGCGCATCGGTGCTTGCAAAGGAATATATAGAACAGGCGATGATGGCAAAGTATTGGTGCCGTAACCCGCTTGTTGTTGATTATCGTAAACCCACTGAGCTATACCTAAATCAACATTAAAACTCTGATCATTTAAAGTTGGCTGTACGATTTTCTCTTGTTTATCGGGCAGCAATATGGCCACTTTTGATTGGAAAATACCGGTTAAGTGATGCGTGCTGATTTCGATGATATGTTCTGCGGTCAATGATGATGCTAGCGACTTACCTAAATCATACAAAGCGCGACTGCGTTTTTCGCGCCGCATTGCAACCACCGCTTGATAACGCAAGTTCGAGGTTAAATTGCTGATCACTAATGCCACCACAAACATCACCGCAAAGGTCAGCAAATATTCGGTATCGGCGATAGAAAAAGAAAATCTTGGTGTGACAAAAAAGAAATCAAAACTAGCCACGCTGATAAAGGATGAAAAAATGCCTGGCCCTCTACCAAATTTGGATGAGACAAGTATGACGCCAAGCAAAAATACCATCACCAAATTGGATAATTCAAAATAAGGCAAAATCAATGCCGCCAATAACGAAGTGCCAGCGCATGCAGTCGCAGCCCAATAATAGCCATGCAGTTTGGGCTCATGATGTAATTGATGTGGATAATCGGCATGCAGACTATTAGATTGAATGTCTTGCGGAGTATCTTTGTGAGCACCTAAAGCTTGTACACCATTTTCTGCCAAGGTTTTTTCGCGTGAAACCACGTGAATATCAATATCAGTCGCCTGACTGGTTAAGTTGTCAATCACGCCAGGCATGATTAAGCGCGCAAATGTCGAACGTGTCGATTTACCTACTACCAACTTCGACACATTACGACTGCGGGCATAACTCAATACAACACTGGCGACATTAGTACCACTTAAAGTCGCCGTTTCTGCGCCTAAGGTTTCGGCTAGTTTTAAGGTTTTTAAAATGCTGTCGCGTGCTGCATTTGATAATCGCTGTAATTGTGGCGTTTCTACATAAACCGCCAACCAATCCGATTTTAAACTTTGCGCCAATCTAGCCGCCACCCTCACTAAACGCTCAGCCTCTGGCCCTGTACCTACACAAACCAACAACCTGTCTTTTGCCTGCCACACTTGTTGGATAGACGAATTAGTCCGGTATTCGCGCATTTGCGAATCGACGCGGTCAGCCGTGCGTCTTAGTGCCATTTCGCGTAGCGCAATTAAATTACCTTTGCGAAAAAAACTTTTGCTGGCGCGCTCTGCTTGTTGAGATTGATACACTTTGCCTTCTTGCAATCGCTGCAACAATTCATCTGCTGGCAAATCCACCAAGGTCACTTCATCCGCATCATCAAATACTTTATCGGGGACAGTTTCACTGACGCGAACACCTGTGATTTGACCAACAATGTCGTTAAGACTTTCTAGATGCTGCACATTCAGCGTGGTAAATACGTCGATTCCTGCGGCTAATAATTCTTCAACATCTTGCCAGCGCTTGGGGTGGCGCGAACCTTCCACATTAGAATGCGCAAGCTCATCCACCAAAATCAAATCGGGCTTGCGCGCTAATGCGGCATCTAAATCAAACTCTTTTAATTCACGCTCACGATAATGAAACGTTTTTAACGGCAATACCGTTAAACCTAACAGTTGTGCGGCCGTGCCAGCGCGACCATGCGTTTCTACAATACCCACAATCACGTCTACACTTTGTGACTGCTGGCTTTGTGATTGCTGGGGTTTTAATTGTAAGCTGTGCGCCGCATTGAGCATGGCGAAAGTTTTACCCACACCCGCGCACGCGCCAAAGAATATCTTTAAACGGCCGCGTTTTTCTTTTTCAGCTTCTTGATTAATCTTTTGCAGCAGCTGGTCTGGATTTGGGCGAAACTCTAAATTGGATTCTGATTCAGCCATGTCTATGTCTTATTGTAAGTTTGACTCTAGGGATTAATTAATAGGATTTAATTAAAAATGAATAGCTAAAAACAACATTGCTTACTATGGCTGAATAGCAGTTAATTTGTCCAATGCAATATTCAACTGCAATACATTCACACGTGACTCACCGAACACACCCCATTGCCGTCCCTTGGTGTTTTCTGCGATTAGTTTTTGCACCGTTTCCACCGTTAACTCTCTAGCTTTGGCGATTCTGTTCACTTGGTAATTCGCTGCTGCAGGGCTAATTTCTGGGTCTAATCCACTAGCGGATGCAGTAACTAAATCTACAGGGATTGGTAATGTATTATCTGGATCAGCCGCTTTTAACGCTACAACCCTGCCTTTAACGGCTTCTGCTAATGCAGGATTTAACGGCCCCTGATTTGAACCAGATGAAGCCGCGCCGTTGTTGGGATAAGGCCCAGTAGCAGATGGGCGCCCCCAAAAGTATTTAGCTTCAGTAAAGTTTTGGCCAATCAAGCTTGAGCCAATGACTTGATCGCCCTGCGTAATCAGCGAGCCATTGGCTTGCCCTGGCATGACCGATTGACCTACTGCTGTAGTGAGTAATGGATAAACGATACCTGTAATGATGCTTAGTATCACAAATAAAACCAATGCTGGCCTGACGCTTTGTAATGTTATATTTTTTAAACTATTTTCCATGATGAATCCTTTATTAAAATTCTTAGGCTATTTTTAAGCAAAACCAACGGAAGTCAGTACCAAATCAATTGCCTTGATACCGATAAACGGCACAATCAAACCACCAAGTCCGTAAATCAATAAGTTTCTGCGTAATAACTGTTGTGCGCCAACCGCCTTGTAAGCCACACCTTTTAAGGCCAGTGGTATTAATACAATAATAATCAGCGCATTAAATATCACCGCAGAAAGAATGGCCGAGTTTGGGCTGCCCAAATGCATCACATTTAAGGTGTTTAATGCTGGATAAGTGCTGGCAAATGCGGCGGGGATAATCGCAAAATATTTAGCCACATCATTGGCAATACTGAATGTAGTGAGCGAACCGCGCGTCATCAGCATTTGTTTACCAATCTCCACAATTTCAATCAATTTGGTCGGGTTAGAGTCTAAATCCACCATATTGCCCGCTTCTTTTGCGGCTTGAGTGCCAGTATTCATGGCGACTGCAACATCGGCCTGGGCTAAAGCTGGTGCGTCATTGGTACCGTCACCGGTCATGGCTACCAGTTTACCTTCCGCTTGATGTTCGCGAATCAGCTTTAATTTTGCCTCTGGAGTGGCTTCTGCTAAAAAGTCATCCACACCAGCTTCTGCGGCAATCGCAGCAGCGGTTAATCGGTTATCGCCGGTAATCATAATGGTTGTGATACCCATGCGACGTAGCTCGGCAAAGCGCTCTTTAATACCGCCTTTTACAATATCTTTAAGCTCAACCACGCCAAGCACTTTGTCACCATCTGAAACCACTAACGGCGTACTGCCGCGACGCGCTACTTCATCTACTTTTTGGCTCATTTCAGTTGAAAATACACCACCTAAAGCTTCAATGTGTAACTTGATTGCACTGGCCGCACCTTTACGGATTTGCCGACCGTGCTTATCAGAATCCAGCCCGTCGCCATCTTGCAAATCCACCCCACTCATTCTGGTTTGCGCGGTAAACGCAATAAATTTGGCATGAAGCGATGCAATATCCCGCTCACGAATGTTAAAGCGGTTTTTTGCCAACACCACAATGCTGCGGCCTTCTGGTGTCTCATCGGTCAGCGATGCCAATTGTGCTGCATCTGCCAACGCTTGCTCCGTTACACCATCTGCTGAAATAAACGCAGAAGCTTGGCGATTGCCCAAAGTAATCGTGCCTGTTTTATCCAATAGCAACACGTTTATATCGCCCGCCGCTTCTACTGCACGGCCAGAAGTCGCAATCACATTCGCTTGCATCATACGGCTCATACCCGCTACACCAATCGCAGACAACAAACCTGCAATAGTGGTTGGAATTAAACATACCAATAGTGAAACCAGCACGGTGATACTCGGTGGCGAACCTGCGCCACCTGATGCTGATACGCCAAAGATTGAGAACGGCAACAAAGTCACTGTCACCAATAAAAACACGATGGTTAATGCGACCAAAAGAATCGTTAATGCAATTTCATTGGGTGTTTTTTGGCGTTTTGCGCCTTCCACCATAGCAATCATGCGGTCCAAAAACGCTTCGCCCGGGTTCACTGTCACGCGCACCACTATCCAATCGGATAATACCTGCGTGCCGCCTGTTACTGCACCAAAGTCGCCACCAGATTCACGAATAACCGGTGCAGATTCACCAGTAATCGCCGCCTCATTCACTGAGGCGATACCATCAATCACTTCACCGTCGGCAGGAATCATATCGCCTGCTTCTATCAGTAAAATATCGCCTTTGCGCAAGCTGCTACTATCGGTCAGTGCTATTGCTGAATCGCGTGATGCCGATGCCAGTTTTTTAGCGACTACGTTTTTCTTGGCACTGCGTAATGAAGCCGCTTGTGCTTTGCTGCGCCCTTCTGCCATCGCCTCGGCAAAGTTGGCGAATAGCACAGTAAACCACAGCCATAAAGTCACTAGCGCAATAAAGCCTATTGGTGCATCTGCTTTGCTAAATAAAGCTTGCAGCAATATCAGCGTGGTTAAAATGCTACCCAAATACACCACAAACATGACGGGGTTACGCCACTGTGTTTGCGGCGCCAATTTTTTAAACGAATCGGCAATCGCTGGTTTGACTAAAGCTGGGTCAAACAGTGTTTTTAAACTTAACATTATTTTTTCCTCAATTTTTTCTATTTCGGCGATTAATGAACAGCAACCATCAGCAACTGCTCAACAATCGGCCCAAGTGCCAATGCGGGGATATAAGTCAATGCGCCTACCAGTATCACAGCACCAATCAACAACGTGACAAATAGCGGCCCGTGCGTAGGCATAGTGCCCAAACTCACTGGAATGCGTTTTTTAGCCACCATAGAACCTGCAATTGCCAACACTGGCAGAATGATGCCGAAACGACCTGCAAACATCGCGATGGCTAATAAGATGTTGTAAAACGGTGTATTGGCAGATAAGCCAGCAAATGCGCTACCGTTATTATTGGCAGCAGATGACAGTGCATATAAAATCTCGCTAAAGCCATGCGCGCCAGGATTTGCAATGCCGACAGTGCCAGAGGCGATACTGACTGCAAGCGCAGTGCCGATTAATACGATTAACGGTGTGACTAAGATAATGATCGCCGTCATCTTCATATCGAATATCTCAATCTTTTTGCCTAGATATTCAGGCGTGCGGCCAATCATCAAGCCAGCGATAAATACGGCTAAGACTGCATAAATCAGCATGGTGTAAAGCCCAGAGCCCACGCCGCCAAAAATCACTTCACCCAGTTGCATTAACCACATTGGCACTAAGCCGCCAATTGGCGTAAACGAATCGTGCATAGCGTTAACCGCGCCGCAAGATGCCGCGGTGGTCACGGTGGCAAATAAACTGGACGCTACAATGCCAAAACGCGTTTCTTTGCCTTCCATATTGCCGCCAGATTGCAATGGTGAGCCTGATGTCGAAGCGATGACGGATTGGTCAGCACCGCTATTTGTTAGCGCTGGATTACCTGCCTGTTCTGCCCAAATCGCTACGCCAACCATCACTACAAATACAATCGCCATGGCCGAAAATACTGCCCAACCTTGTCGTTTGTCGCCAACCATCAAGCCAAACGTAAAACATAAGCCTGCAGGGATTAAAAAGATTGCCAACATTTGCAAGAAATTAGAAAGTGGCGTTGGATTTTCAAACGGATGTGCAGAGTTGGCATTGAAAAATCCGCCGCCATTGGTACCGAGCATCTTAATCGCCTCTTGCGAAGCGACTGGGCCCATTGCTAATGTTTGCGTAGTGATAGTTTGAGCAACTTGCTCGCCAACTTCATTTGCGACTGAATAACTAGTTGGTTGCAAAGTCGTCACTTGCTTGTAGGCATCAAAGTTTTGAATCACACCTTGACTCATCAATACGATTGCAAAAATAAAAGACAGCGGTAACAAAATATACAAAGTAGAACGCGTGATATCCACCCAAAAATTACCGATAGTTTTTGCGTTATGGCGTGCGAAACCACGAATAAGCACGATGACTACAGCCAAACCTGTCGCCGCTGATAGAAAATTCTGCACCGTAAGCGCCAGCATTTGCGTCAAATAACTCATGGTCGATTCACCTGCGTAACCTTGCCAATTGGTATTCGTCACAAAGCTAACTGCGGTATTAAATGCTGAATCGACACTCACATTTGCAAATTGTTGTGGATTAAGTGGTAATGAAAATTGCAAGCGTTGTAGCAAATATACAAATGCAATGCCAACAACGTTGAATAGCATTAATGCGACTGCATAATGCTTCCAGTGCATTTCCTGCTCAGGCTTAACACCCAAACCACGGTAAATAAGTCGCTCAACTGGACCGCCAACTTTATTTGCGATAGCCGATTCGCCATGCATTACTTTGTAAATCCAAATACCCATCGGCTTAGTAATCAGCAGTAAAACCGTGAGATACAAACCCACTTGGACGATGACATTAGAAAAAAATCCAGCATTCGATAGCATCAAAAATTCTCCGGTTTAATTAATACATAAAACAAATAAACCAACATAAATAGCGCTAACGCGCCACTTAACCACATCATCACCGTCATTTTTTACCTTCCAGATTCACAAGTAGATCAAGCGTTAAAATGCATATCGCCATATAAGCCAATATCAAACAAATACTGAGAAGATCCATAGTCGCATTCAATTAATATTCGTTATTAACAAACGGCAATGTTAGGCCTAAGCAAATAAAAATGTCGTAATGACTGATACGGTAAGCGTAAAGAAAGTGTAAAAATGCTGTATTTTAGTGAAACGTTTTTGGCTGGGATAAATATCCAGTTAAGTAGATTTTTGAGCTAAATTTAGTGTTAAGTATCGGCAACTAAAATGCCCAATAAAATAGCTAAGTGCTTGCTATTAAATGTATTGTCAGCACGATTGAATCAATGTTATATTGCAGGCATGTTGCGCGTAAAAGCTAATTTTGTTGTGTATTTGATAGTGCTGTGTTTTGCACTACTGCAGGTTTTTACGCCTTTTATTCACGCGCATTTAAATGCTGAGCATCCCATTCAAAACACAGGTTTTCATGTCGGTGATGCACATGAAGAAATGGCGATTGAGCTAACGCATCTGCACTCAACAGATACTAGTTCTGAGCATTTAGATGCTAGTTTCTTATCTTCAATTCCGCATGCAACGCATACCATTTCAGTCGCATCCGGTATTACACAAGGTGTCGATTCAACTTTTTTGGTTGTTGCCAGCTTGCTTGTATTGTTTTTCCTGTGTTTTCCCTTTGCCTTAACCTCTGTTTTAAGGCAATTTTTCCTATTAAGTTTAACCCCTCTCCAACCGCTTAAGCGCCGCCTTCCCGCTTCGCGCGCACCACCGCAACTCTAATTTCAATCCTTTAATTTCCTACGTATGGCAATGCCATATCGCAGGTTTTATTTAAGTTTGTATTAGATTTCTGCAGGAGTGCGTTATGCAATTCCCATCACCAAAATGTCTACGATTCGGCATTCAAAACATATTGATATCGCTATTATTCATCGGCAATTCAACTGTCATTTTTGCTGATTCCTATGCGCCTGTACTGCAGTCAAGCATACCAGCGACGCAGTTAACCTTAAAAGATGCGTTAAATTTAGCCCTTAACGCCAACCCTGAAATTGCTGTCGCCATACGCGAGCGTGAGGCAATCGAAGGCATTAAGGCACAAGCCGCCACTAGGCCAAATCCATCACTATCCACTTCGATTCAAGATACGCGCAGCGCCAACAGGCAAACTTTTTTACAGTTTAACCAAGAGATTGAGCTTGGCAACAAACGGGAAGCGAGAATAGAAGCGGCTGACTCTTTTTATACCAAAGCTGAAGCGGAGTTAGCCAGTAAAAAAGCGGAGATCCACGCCAACGTTATCACGGCCTTTTATACGGTTTTAATCGCGCAGGAACGATTAACCTTGGCAAAGTCCTCACTCGATATTGCTGAACTAGCGCGCGATGCTGCCAGTAAGCGTGTAAAAGCTGGTAAGAGCTCACCAGTAGAAGAAACCAAGTCAAAAATCGCAGAAGCCAGTGCAAAAATTGAATTCAACCAAGCTAATACGCAATTAACCAACTCCCGCAAACGTTTAGCCACATTATGGGGCAGCGCACTGCCTGTATTTGAACGTGTCGAAGGCGATGTCACTTTCATTCCTAAAATGGCCGCTTTTAGTGCATTAACTAGCCAACTGGATAATGCACCAGCCGTAAAATTGGCAAATATTGAAATTGATTCGCGCAGTGCGCTGACAAAAGTTGAGCGTAGCAAAGGCACGCCGAATATCACCATTAGCGCTGGCGTCGTGAACAACCAAGAGCTTGGCGGCATCAATCAAGCTTTATTGGGCTTATCTATTCCTATCCCAGTCTTTGATCGCAACCAAGGCAATTTGCAGGAAGCGGTCAGTCGCCAATACAAGGCGCAAGACGAATTAGTCGCACTCAAAAACCAGCTCGAGGCGAATTTATCAGGCCAATACGAGCGATTAAATGCTGCCAGACAAGCGGCAGAATCACTCAAAGTCGACATATTGCCAAGCGCTCAAAGTGCTTTTGATGCGGCCAATAAAGGTTTTAACGCAGGTAAATTCAATTTTCTGGATGTACTGGACGCACAACGCACACTGGTTCAAGCCAAATCTCAATATATCAATTCACTATTAGATGCCCATGAAGCAGTGGCAGAAATAGAACGCATTTTGGGTGATGTTGTAGATCACCAATCAGAAAAGTCACAGGAGTAATCATGTCATTCAATCTTTATAAATCCAATAAACAATGGTTCGCCATCATTGTAGTTGTCGCTATTGGCATCATTCTGGCTGCATTTATCCTGCTTTCAGATAAGCCAAAACAATCTGAAGATACGCATGGTGAGGCAGAACATAGTGAAATGGAGCGGGCTGATGAACGGCCTAAACATGGCGAACCAGGACATGACCATGCAAAAGATCATTTACCTTCAGCACCTTCGTCTTTAATCAAGGATGCGCACATGGATGAGCACGTGCCGCAAACCAAAGAAATCATCAAAGGCCCGCATGGCGGCAAATTGTTTAGCCAAGATGATTACAGCGTTGAGGTGACTATCTTTGAGCAAAATACACCGCCCGAATTTCGGGTATATACCTATGAAAATAATCAACCGCTTAATCCCAAATTATCTCGCCTCAGTATCCAGTTAGAAAGATTAGGCAGAAAACCGCAATTGATTGATTTTGTACAGGAAAATGATTACTTGAAAGGCAATGCCATTATTGAAGAACCGCATTCATTCAAGGTGAAGATTAATGCTCAATATGCGGATAAAAGCCATCAGTTTGGCTATGAACAAATTGAAGCCAGAGTCAAATTGACCGATAAGCAACTGACAATTAATAGCATTGAAGTGTTAACTGCTGGCCCCGCAAAAATCAAAAGCACACTACTTTTACAAGGTGAGATTAAATTAAATGCCGATAAAAGCGTGCATATCGTACCGCGTGTTAGCGGTATTGTTGAATCGGTTAAAACAAATGCTGGCGACAAGGTACGCAAGGGGCAAGTGCTGGCAACTATTTCCAGCCAGCTAATCGCAGAGATGCGCAGTGATGCATTGGCCGCTCAAAAAAGAGTAGGCTTAGCACGCGCAACTTACCATCGTGAAAAGCAATTATGGGAAGAAAAAATTTCTGCTGAACAAGACTATTTACAAGCGAAATATAATTTGCAAGAAGCAGAAATCAACAGTCAACGCATTCAGCAAAAACTAGGTGCGATTGGTGCTGGTTCTAATACAAATGGCCTATCGCGTTATGAATTGCGTTCACCTATAGATGGCGTGGTGACCAATAAACAAATCAGTCTTGGTCAAATCGTCAGTGAAGCTGACAGCTTGTTTGAAATAGCAGATTTAAGCACCGTTTGGGCAGAAATGACCATTTATGCCAAAGACATTAATACGGTAAAAACGGGGCAAAAAGTCACTATTAAAGCCACGGCGTTTGATGCGCAAGCCATTGGCACAATTGCGTATGTGAGTGCGCTGGTTGGCGAACAGTCTCGCACTGCAATGGCACGAGTGGTGTTAAACAATCCGAATCAATCTTGGCTGCCTGGCTTGCCTGTGAATATTGAGTTGGTTGCAGATGAGGTAGAAGTACCGCTGGCTGTTTCTGCAGAAGGTATTCAAACGCTAAGAGATTGGACGGTGGTATTTGGTCGATATAGTGAATATTTTGAAGCAAGGCCGATTAAATTGGGTCGTCGTGATGCGCAAAATATTGAGGTAATTGAAGGGTTAAGTATTGGTGAAAAATATGCTGCAGGTAATAGCTTTTTAATCAAAGCGGATATTGGCAAGGCAGGAGCAAGTCATGACCATTAAATCTAGTCAGGTTAAATCTACTCAAGCAGAACCAAATCTAGCCAAATCTAAACTGGCTAGAAAATCGTCAAAGGAACAACAGCATGTTTGATCAACTGATTCGATTCTCTATTCATCAGCGTTGGTTGGTGATGTTGATTGTGCTTGGTGTCGCCGTACTTGGTATTTTCAGTTACCAGAAATTACCGATTGATGCCGTGCCAGATATTACTAATATTCAGGTGCAGATTAATACGGCTGCGCCTGGTTATGCGCCGCTGGAAACAGAACAACGTATCACTTACCCGATTGAAGTCGCCATGGCCGGCTTGCCTAAATTGGATCAAACCCGCTCAATCTCGCGCTATGGCTTGTCACAGGTGACCGTCGTTTTCAAAGAAGGGACGGATATTTACTTTGCACGGCAATTGGTGAATGAGCGCATCAATCAAGCAAAAGAACAATTGCCCGCAGGTATTCTGCCGAAACTGGGACCTACTTCTACAGGTTTGGGCGAGATTTTTATGTGGACAGTTGAGGCCAAAGAAGGTGCATTAAAAGCCGACGGCACGCCTTACAGTCCAATGGATTTGCGTGAAGTGCAAGATTGGATTGTCAAACCGCAATTGCGCAATGTGCCTGGTGTGAACGATATTAATACCGTTGGTGGTTACGTTAAGCAATATCAAGTAGCGCCGCAAACCGATAGTTTAATCGCTAGAGGCTTATCTTTAAATGACCTAGTTAATGCATTAGAAAAAAACAATGCCAATATTGGCGCTGGTTATATTGAAAAATCTGGCGAGCAATATTTGATTCGCGTGCCAGGGCAAGTCAACAATCTGGATGATATTGGCAATATTGTCGTCGATGCGAAATCTGGTGTGCCTGTGCGCGTGAAAGATGTAGCGGAAGTGATCATCGGTAATGAATCACGCGATGGTGCCGCCACTGAAAATGGGCAAGAAGTCGTTTTAGGCACGGTGTATATGCTCACAGGCGAAAATAGTCGCACGGTTTCTGCGGCGGTTGAGGCGCAATTACAAAAAATCAACCAGACCTTACCTACTGGCATTGTCGCCAAAACTGTTTATGACCGAACGACTTTAATCGACAAAGCCATCCATACGGTTAAAACCAATTTGCTGGAAGGCGCATTGCTGGTGATTGCCGTATTGTTTATCTTTTTAGGTAATATGCGTGCCGCCATCATTACCATGCTGGTGATTCCACTTTCCATGCTTTTCACGTTTTCTGGCATGTTAACTGGCAAAGTCAGTGCAAATTTAATGAGTTTAGGTGCTTTGGATTTTGGCATTATTATCGATGGCGCCGTTGTGATTGTAGAAAATTGTATGCGTCGCCTTGCACATGCCCAAACAAAACTGGGCCGAACACTGAGCCAATCCGAACGATTTGAGGAAATATTCACCGCTGCGCAGGAAGCGAAAAAACCGCTGATATTTGGGCAATTAATCATTATGGCCGTTTATCTGCCTATTTTTGCGTTAACCGGTGTGGAAGGCAAAATGTTTCACCCGATGGCATTTACTGTGGTGATTGCTTTGGTAGGCGCAATGTTGTTATCGGTGACTTTTATTCCTGCCGCAGTCGCCTTATTCATTAATGGCAAAGTAAAAGAAACAGAACAACCGTTAATAGGATGGGTAAAAAAAGCATACTCACCCATCTTGCAATGGGCAATGACGAATAAGGCATTAGTTATCACAATCGCTATTGTTTCTGTGCTATTAAGCGGTTTATTAGCCAGTCGCATGGGCAGCGAATTTGTGCCAAGCTTAAATGAAGGCGATATTGCGCTGCATGCATTACGAATTCCCGGCACCAGTTTGAGCCAAGCAGTGGAAATGCAAAAAGAGCTGGAACATACGATTAAAGGTTTTCCACAGGTAGACAGGATATTTGCCAAATTGGGCACCGCTGAAATTGCCAGCGACCCGATGCCGCCAAGCGTGGCAGATAATTTTGTGATGCTTAAACCCCGCGCTGAATGGCCGAATCCAAGCTTAACCAAAAATCAATTAGTCGCCCAGATGCAAAAAGCAGTTGCGCATGTGCCAGGCAATAATTACGAGTTTACGCAACCCATTCAAATGCGCTTTAATGAATTGATTTCAGGCGTGCGCAGTGATGTTGCCGTAAAAGTGTTTGGTGACGATATGGCAGTCATGCATGAATCGGCTGAAGAAATTGCAAAAGTGCTGGCTACTATTCAAGGCGGTGAAGACGTTAAGGTAGAACAAACGACTGGCTTGCCAATTTTAACTGTGAATATCGACCGCCAGAAAATAGCACGTTTAGGCGTAAATGTAGCTGATGTGCAAGATGCCATTTCTATCGCCATGAACGGACGCGAAACAGGCACTTTGTTTGAAGGCGACAAACGGTTTGATATCGTGGTGCGCCTGGATGATGAAACCAGAGCCGATATTGAAGCGTTCAAACGCTTGCCGATTAAAATCGCCAGCAATAGCAATGCACCTGTTTATTTACAATTGGGCGAAGTCGCCAGCATAGATATTGCACATGGCGCCAACCAATTTAGCCGCGAAAATGGCAAGCGCAATGTTGTGATTACCGCTAATGTACGCGACCGCGATATTGGCAGCTATGTAGCAGAAGCGCAAAAACGTATCGGCGAGGAAGTCAAAATACCCACTGGTTATTGGATAAATTGGGGCGGCATGTTTGAGCAATTACAATCTGCCAGCCAACGCTTGCAGCTAGTCGTACCATTGGCTTTATTGCTGGTATTTATATTGTTGTATGCCATGTTCAACAATATCAAAGACGGCTTAATTGTTTTTACAGGCATCCCGTTTGCGCTAACAGGTGGCTTGCTGATGTTGTGGCTGCGAGATTTACCTTTGTCGATTTCCGCAGGTGTCGGCTTTATCGCCTTATCTGGCGTGGCGGTGTTGAATGGTTTAGTGATGATCAGCTTTATTCGCCAGTTGATTGCGGATGGCAAGCCCATTGATGCGGCGATTCAGCAAGGCAGTATCAGTCGATTACGCCCTATTTTGATTACTGCGCTTGTGGCATCGTTAGGTTTTGTGCCAATGGCAATCGCTACAGGAACTGGCGCCGAAGTACAACGACCTTTGGCGACAGTGGTAATTGGCGGAATCTGGTCATCGACACTGTTAACTTTACTGGTATTACCAGTTTTATATCGATTGTTTTATCGAACTCAAGATTAGTAGCTCTGAAACTAGTTAACTCACAATTATCTGATGTATCGGATTCGATACATCAGATAAGCAAACGAATGATATTAATCTAATGACATTGATTCATCGTAATTTCTGCCTGCGTGCAAGCACGGTCTTGGCCTTGTTTAACGCTATCAGTAAAGGTTTTCCAGCCTGATTTTTGTGTAGTTGGCGTATCAACTGCGATTTGTGGTGCTGCCGCTTGTGCCACTGTATTGGACTGTTGTGCTTTATTACTATCTGGCGCGCTAAATTCTGAAGGCAATTCGTTCACTGACTTTTTAACTGATTTTTTGCTAGTGGATTTTTTAGCTATTTTTTTATCTGCTTTTTTATTATCCGGCAAAGTTTTATCAAGCTGAATTTCAGTTGGCTGGGTTATATCAATTTTTCTATCAGCAACTTTTTCGTCCAGTGATTTTTCAGCTTTACTTTTATCAACCGCGTAATTAGCTAACTGAATATTGCTATTAACAGGCTTTTTTACAAGCGTTTCATTTGGTGTTAAAAGTGTCGAACTCTGTTGAATTGGCGTTGCCACGGTCTGTGACTGTGCGGTCGATGCCGTAGATTTTTGCAAAGTAATCATTGGCTCTGAAGGCGATGCAGCGGACTTAATCACCAAAACCGAGGTCAATATCGCTGGCAAAGACAATGCCACATATTTCCAATTGATACGCTTGAAAAAATGCTGAATCGGTTCTAGATAACTCGTTGCCTTAAGGCTGACTGCTTTAATTGGTGTTACTTCGATTGGTGCAACTTCTTTCAATAATCGCACCGCATAAATCTCATGCTCTCGCATATGTTTGTCATTTTTAATGCCAGAATAATCAAACATCTGTGAAATTTCTTGCGTGAGACGCGAAGTGACATCGTAATAGGAACGCGAAACCACCACTTGATTAGGCTTGGCAAAGCTCATAATACGTTGCGCTACGTTGATGCCATCACCGATGATATTAGGCTGACCATTGATATCGCTGACCAAACGCACAGGGCCTAAATTAATGCCAAAGCGCACGTATAACGGCATAGAGCTTAAAATATTACTTTTCAAAACCTCATCGCGAATGCTCAGCGATACAAACAAAGCGTCTTCTGGTGAACCCATGTGCGCGATTGCCGCACCATCGCCAGTATCTAAAATAATCCGCTCATTCTCATCCACATCTTTCAGCGAGTGATTAATCAACTGATTAAATTGATTTTTAATGTCAATTTGCTCAGAAACAGACTTTTTTGAATAATCGATAATATCCAAAAAAACAATGCTGCAAATGGTGGTTTTATTCAGCTTTTCAATCATGGCGAGTTTTTAGTCATTAGTGTGAATTAATGATCTATCCTATTTTAGTTAAGCATTTAACGTTAAAGGAATAACAGCAATTTCTATACCAATTATTGTGTTAACTTTGAAAATTCCCCACTTAAAAATCGCTTGATTCTCTACTTAACTAAAGCCGTACTTAACACCTTAAAAAAACCAATTAATGTCGCACAAAAACCATTACAAACTTGAGTGCGAAACGACTCTATTTCTGCCTGCATTTTTAGCCGCATATAAAGACTCATCTGCGCCTGAAAACATGCGTTTAAATTCGCTGCCCAGTTGACTAGAATCGCACACACCCGCGCTGACAGTGCATTTAACCGACTTCCCGTCGAACATAATAGTCATACTCTCATATTTTTGACGGATGCGTTCTGCGACAATCAACGCCTCTTTTTCACTCGAATTTGGCATGATGATGCAGAATTCTTCGCCACCATAACGGCCCAATAAATCTTCATCGCGCATATTATCTTGCGCTAATCGAGCAAACGTTTGAATGACTTCATCGCCAAATAAATGGCCGTAAGTATCGTTAATCACTTTGAAGTGATCCAAATCCATTAACAACATGGCCTGCGTTTGTTTATATTTAACCGTTTTAAGTGTCAATAATTCCGCACATTTCTCTAAATTTCCACGATTCATCACACCAGTCAGCCAATCGTGTCCGGCCGTATGCGCAAGCAATTCTGCCAATTTTGCATTCACCATCGCAATAAAACCAAAGTTAATCGCCAACACACTTAACATACAACCCAAAAATGTCACTTGATTAAGCGTCCATTCAGTTAAATGCTCTACTGGCGCGGCGTTGTTAGCGCACAGTCTATAAAATCGAACCAGTGTAATGGCAGTGAAAATAATAAAGAAAGCGCCTGTGAAGCGATATTCGGCTGAATGATTCTGGCTGGAATATTTCAATAGATACAATGCACTAGCAGCGGTGAGCACCATACAAAGTGCCGTATCAAATACAACTAAGGCATATTCGTTTTGGGATAATAGCGTGATGCAAATTTTGACAAAAATGTAGGCTAATAACGCGTATCGAATGTTGCGCCAAGCGATTGGGCGCTTATCAAAGATGCGAATGGCAATGAAATATAAGCCTAAGCCTGCAACGATGAAAAATCCGCCAATCACCGCGCGAAAATTGAGCGGCAAGATAATAAGCGTGAAAGTGATGATGGCGCCGCCTATCAACAAATTGGCGCAAACCCACTCTTTTAAGCCTGTAAGAATGGCTGTACGCGAGTTGATCGCTAACAACAATAGTGATAATGCGACTGCGAGTAAGCCAGTCATGAATAACATGGTGCGAAATTCTAGCCATGCAAACATCATCGTTTGTCCCCCTTAATAATAGCTATAACAACAATAGCTATATATGCACATTCAAATATTAACTACTTGTAAAAAATTAGCACTTTATGTGCCAATCACTTACACCAGATGTGCTTAGTGCGAATTAATGATGACTGAACGACTGTTCATTAAACTTTTGTTAATGACTTTTACTTCTACTTTTTGCGAGTTGTTGATTAAACGCGACATCTATTTTACTCACGCGCTTGGGCGTTTGCGGGCCATAAGCATTTACAAAAATAACAAAATCATCCATCTGCATCGGCTCACATAAACGGCTTGGTTTATTGTTTGATGCGGCATTTTCAGCTCGATTGGCAACAGCCTCATCTGAGGCAGCAAGCACAAGACTAAATAATCCATTACTAGTCATCGCCATTGAATAATTATCGTTGCCACTGCGGCGTTTTAATCGGTCTATCGCAGCACTGGCTCTGGTTGATCGCATGTTTAGATATCTTCTCTTAAGTAATATTTTTCACACATTTTGTGCGTTAAGTTTTGTAAGTCAAAATGATAGGTAAAGTACAAAAGATATAAGTAAATATCAGCTCACTTGTTTATTACTCAGGTAATGTTGTCTGCGGCAATATTGTCTTTGCCAGCACTATCTCCAGAAACACTTTCTTTAACATGACTTTCTCTGCTAACACTGTCTCTTGTAATAGAGGTAAAACTGACTACTCTATTGCGACCACTATTTTTTGCGGTATATAACGCGCTATCTGCCGCGGCAACTAATCCTTTAAAATCATAGCCTGCACGTACAGAATCTGCCACGCCGATACTGACAGTGCCTTTAATGTTTTTATGGTGAATGGTGTGCAAGGATTTTTCCACACCAATACGAATACGTTCAGCCAAACCGGCGGCATCTTTCTCTGTGGTATTGGGTAAAAACACACAAAACTCTTCGCCGCCGTAGCGACCTAACACATCGCCTGAGCGCAAAATACCAGCAATAATTTTGGTTAACTGTCGCAGTACATCATCACCAAATAAATGCCCGTGTTTGTCGTTCACTTTTTTAAAATGATCCATATCAATCAGCAAAACGCCCATACTGAGATTGATTCGCTTACAGATACCTTGCATTTTTAACGCAGAATCTTCTAAACCGCGACGGTTTAATATGCCCGTTAAACCGTCTATCGTCGCAATGGACTCTAGATTCTGATTCAAGCGATAACTCAACATTAAAACAAATAAGCTGGAGATAAAAAACTGCGAAACCGCACCCAACATAAAGGTGTAGGCATTGACTGGCCAAATTGCATAGTTGTCGAACACCGCAACATCTGCTTTAACCGCAGCAAACGCGCGGCCCAGCATAAATAGCGCCATTAGCAGGAATAAGCTGGAGGCAATCCAAAATAGATTGCCGATAATGCCTTCATCGCGTGAGAAAGTTGAGCGTGCGCTAGCAAAGTAAATGCCTGCAAAAACCAGTGCACCTAATGACACTGCAACGCGTAAATTTTGTTGCAACACCACAAAAAAAACATCAATCACAACCAGTAAAATGAACAATGCTACTGGAATGCGATGATCGGGCGTTTTACCGACAAAAGCTTGAATGCCGTTTAAATAAAGCCCTAAACCCGCTCCTATTAATGCCAAACTAGGCAGGAAAAGTAATTTTGGTGTATCTAACTGAATCAGCACTAGCACCATGCCTAAACCAACGACCAAATTACCTACCGCCCAATAACCTGGGCCGCGTACTTCTTTGTGGTGATTACGTGTAATGGCCAACAACATGGACAACATGAAGGTAAGCAACATTGACATGAAGATAATGGTTTTTAAATCAAATTTAGGCATCAAAGTTAAGGTATTAAAATTATATTTATAGAATTAAACAGCGCTGACTTTTGATTTAACAGTTAAAATATTGTGTTGCGACAATACACACCAGTATAACCCCGCCCAATGCGTTTTTGAGCATTTTAGTCGTCTAAATTCACCTTTAACCCTGTTTAATCATGCTAAATAGTCTAAATTCACCACAACGCGAAGCTGTTAAATATCTTGATGGGCCTTTGCTGGTATTAGCTGGCGCTGGCAGCGGAAAAACCCGCGTCATTACGCAAAAAATCGGCTTTTTGATTGATGAAGCAGGTTATTCGCCTAAAGAAATCGCGGCGATTACTTTTACGAACAAAGCCGCGCGTGAGATGCAGGAGCGTGTGAGTAAATTAATGGCCGGCAAATCTACCAAAGGCTTAACCATTGCGACTTTCCATTCACTCGGACTGCAAATGCTGCGTGCAGAATCTGCGTTGTTGGGCTACAAACCCCAATTTTCTATTTTAGATTCCAGCGATAGTTTTAAAATCGTCGCGGACATTTTAGCCACCACAGACAAACAATTATTACGTAAAACACAATGGCAGATCTCTGCATGGAAAAACGCGTTTATTAATCCAGACCAAGCCGCAGCGACTGCAGATGAAGAACTGACGCACGCTGCCGCAAAGGTGTATCAACTATATCAGCAAACATTACGCGCCTATCAAGCAGTGGATTTTGATGATCTAATCAAACTACCAGTTGAGCTATTTGACCAGCACGAAGAAGCGTTAAACAAATGGCAGCGTAAGTTGCAATATTTATTGGTGGATGAATATCAAGATACCAATGCTTGCCAATATAAACTGGTGAAAATGCTCACTGGCGTGCGCGGACAATTTACTGCAGTGGGTGATGACGACCAGGCGATTTATGGCTGGCGTGGTGCGGATGTAGAAAATCTGCGTCAATTGACTACCGATTTTTCACGCTTAAAAGTGATTAAGTTAGAGCAGAATTATCGCTCTACCGTGCGCATCTTACGTGCCGCAAACCAAGTGATTAGCAACAATCCCAAGCTTTTTGAAAAGAAGCTGTGGAGTGAGCTGGGCACTGGCGACATGATTCAAGTTTCTGCTGCGCAAAGTGAAGAGCATGAAGCCGAATCGGTGATGATGAAACTACAGGCACACAAATTTGAGAACAGAACCAAGTTTCTGGATTACGCGATTTTGTATCGTGGTAATCATCAAGCGCGAATTTTTGAGCAGTATCTGCGCAACCAAAAAATCCCCTACACCATCTCTGGCGGGCAATCATTTTTCGACAAAGCTGAGATCAAAGATTTAGTCAGCTACTTACGCTTGGTCACGAATGAAGATGATGACCCAGCATTTATTCGAGCAGCGACTACGCCCAAGAAAGGTATTGGCAACACCACGCTTGAACGTTTGGGTGAATATGCCAGCGCGCATAAAATGTCACTGTTTGCCGCGGCTTTTGAAGGCGACTTTCAGCGTGACGTTGGTGCAAAACAATTAGATGATCTACTCAACTTCTGCCAATATATTCAAAAAATACAAAGCCGTGCCGTGCGCGACCCAGCCGGTGAAGTGTTAAACGATTTATTAAATACCATTCAATATGAAGCGTTTTTGTACGACACTGAAGAACCACGCGCAGCTGAAAGTAAATGGTCTAACGTAGTGGAATTTGTGGCTTGGTTAACTAAAAAAGGTGAAGCTAATACCGAGTTTGGCAATGAAACTGAAGGCAAAAACTTGCTGGAACTCACACAAATGGTTTCGTTGATCAGTATGCTTGAAGGTCGTGAAGATGGCGAACCAGATGCGGTTAAATTATCTACTTTACATGCAGCCAAAGGCTTGGAGTTTGGTCATGTGTTTTTAATCGGCGTAGAAGAAGGCATTTTGCCGCATCGCGAAAGTATCGATTTAGGCTTAGTTGACCCGACAAAAATCGAAGAAGAACGCCGCCTGATGTATGTAGGCATTACGCGCGCGCAAAAATCGCTGAATATCTCATGGTGCAAAAAACGTAAACGTGCGGGCGAGACTCAAATGTGCGAACCTAGCCGATTTATTGCCGAATTACCGACTGCCGATGTAAAGCATTTTGGTAATCCATTTAACGATCCAGTCGTCAGCAAAGAACACGGGAAATCGCGCTTGGCAAATATTCACGCCATGCTTGGGAAAAAACCTTCTAGCCTAAGTTAACGTAATATTTGATAAATTTCCAACAGCTTTGTAGGCTTTTTCTGACAAAAAAATCATCTTAATTTCGGCTTCGCAAAACCGATAAATTAAGTATAACTACACGTTAATATTGCAATTATTTTCCCTAGTTAATATTCTCCTGATGATTTAAATCAATTGGTTAATCCCACATCATTTAAAACTTTGAATAAATCCTTCACTAGTAAATTTAAACTAGCGAAATTAACTATGACGAAGTTAACGATTAAATTGCATCAAAATCTAAGAATAGCAAAGGTATTCAGTATGGTCGAAGAACCTCAAGCAGAAGCAATTAACCCTCAAACTGACACAACTATTGTGCAGGAAAATATCGCAAAGAAAAAATTCAGTTTCATTAGAGTATTGTTGTTATTACTGAGCATATTTGTAATTGCAATTGCTGTGTGTGAAGCGTTGGGATGGCCTTTTTTAAGAACGCCAGTTGAGCAATTCGCCAGTAAACAATTGGAGCGCACTGTTAGAATTGATGAGCCATTTCATCTTAAATTGATTGGCGGCGTTCAATTAAATGTAGGTGGTTTGTATATCTCAGCCCCTAAAACATTTGATGCCGCGCATTTTATTGAAACCAAAAATATTGCATTAAATCTACGCTACAGCGATTTACTCCAATTCAAAAACACCAACCAATTACGCATTAAGTCTTTGCGCGTCAATCAGATTGATGCCCAATTACTACGCAAACCAGATGGCAGTTCTACTTGGCAATTTAGTGACGACGAGAATAAGCCAGACAGCCCTTTTCCCATTATTGAAACCTTAATCGTACAAAACGGCTCTGCAAAAATAGTAGACCCGCAAAATCAAATCGATTTGGCTACAAAATTTAATACCGATGAAGGCGCTTCCAGTAAGTTAGTCGCATCAGCGATTGAGATTGAAGGGAAATTTACCAAAAAAGCCATTAAAGGCAAACTAACTACAGATGGCTTTTTGCCTATTGCCACGCATGATAAAGATTCTGCGCCAATTGCCTCAACTGCTTGGGTGGAATTTGGCGGGTTACGCGCCGATTTTTCTGGCACGGTTTCCGACTTATTTGGCAAGCATGATGTAAAAGGTAAGTTGTCCGTAAAAGGCCCTTCGCTCGCGGTATTGGGCAAATTAGTCAATGTGGTGTTGCCGACTACTGATAAATTCACGTTGAGTACGATGATTGAAAAATACGATAAAGTGTGGATTGCCAAAGCAGTAAATGCACACGTTGGCAAAAGTGATTTAAACGGAAATTTTACTTATGACCCCAAAACTAATAATACGGGACCCGTAAGACCATTATTAAAAGGCAATGTAGGCGGAAAACGTTTTTTTCTGGCGGATTTAGCCCCTGCATTTGGTACCAAAAACGCGGATGGTGTCGCTGTAACGCCAGCCGGGAATCGCGTGATTCCAGATCGTCCATTAGATTTACCTTCATTGAATAAAATGGATGCGCAAATTGATGTTAACTTAGCTTACGTGGATTTAGGTAACGCATTCTCTCGCCCTATTTCGCCATTAAAAGCCGATTTAGTGTTGGATAGCGGCAAACTATCACTTTCAAAAATTGACGCGCGCACTGCGGATGGAGGCATTTCTGGCATGATTTCCATTGATACGCATTTAGCAAATATTGTAGATAAAAATGTGTTAAGTAAAGAAAGCACTATTAAAACTGAATCTGATACCGCCAAAACTGCGCTTAATTCTGTTAAAGCTGTGCCACCGACTTGGAATATCAATCTACGTTGGAAAGATATTGATGTTGAAAAATGGTTAACTGTTTCTACCGAGCCAAAAAAACAAGCCGCAGCAAAGGGCAAAAAAGAAACGCCACCTTCTTATGTGACCGGCACGCTAAATGGCAAAACCAAACTGACCGGTCGCGGTAATTCAACCGCTGAAATGTTGAGTTCACTAGATGGCGATGTGTCTATTTTTATGCAAAAAGGCACGATTTCGCATCTGATTATAGAAGCCGTTGGTTTAGATATTGCGCAAGGATTGGGCATATTACTCACCAAAGATAATGCGCTACCGATGAACTGCGCAGTAATGGATTTAAGCGCAAAAAATGGTGTCGCAACGCCTAAAATCGCGTTGGTCGATACGCCTGTGACCTTGATTCTGATTGATGGTAATGTGAATATCGCCAAAGAATCGCTGGATTTGCGTATGGCGGCAAAACCTAAAAATATGTCGCCGTTTACCGTACGTTCACCGATTCATGTGAAAGGCTCATTTAAAAATCCCGATGTTTCAATTGAAAAAACACCGATTGTTGCACGCGTGTTGGGCAGTATCGCGTTAGCTTTTATCGCGCCGCCTGCGGCTATTTTGCCATTTTTAGATGTGGGTTCTGGAGATGAGTCGCCATGCAATAAGAGTTACGCTGAATTCAATCAAAAACCATAAAGTTAATCAAAATTAGCTCAATTAAATTAATCTTATCAAACCAATTGACCGCTGACTTAACACTCAAATAGGCCCAATATTTACACGGCGTAGATTTCTGCCGCCGTGTTAAAATAGCGGCTATGCCATATATCACCTTAGACCAAGCCAGCCTCGCTTACGGGCACCATCCATTACTCGACCATGCAGATTTCCAGTTAGATTCCGGAGAGCGCGTTGGTCTTATCGGCCGAAATGGCGCGGGTAAATCCAGCTTATTAAAAGCCATCGCTGGCGCCATTAAATTAGACGAAGGCAGTGTTTGGCGTGCACCGAATGTGCGCGTCGTCTATGTTCCACAAGAACCTGAGTTGGACACGACTCACACCGTATTTGAAGCAGTGGCGGAAGGTTTAGGCACGCTGCAACAAACGATTATCGACTATCACGCGGTTACGCATGATATGGGCATGCCAGATGCAGATATTGATGCGCTGATGACCAAGATGCAGGCTTTGCAACATGACTTAGATACGCAAAATGGCTGGGCAGCACAATCGCGGGTTGAAACGGTGTTAAGTCGTTTGAAACTGGATGCAGATGCATTGGTTTCTACACTATCTGGCGGCTGGCGCAAACGAGTGGCATTAGGCCGCGCTTTAGTCGCCGAACCAGAAGTTTTATTATTGGACGAACCGACCAACCATTTGGATTTAGAAGCGATTGAATGGCTAGAAGATTTACTATTAAGCTTTCAAGGCAGCGTATTATTTATTACCCATGATCGCCGCTTTTTAGACCGTTTAGCGACGCGCATCACGGAATTAGACCGTGGAAAACTGACCGACTTTATCGGCAATTTCACACAATATCAAATTAAAAAAGAAGAATTAATCGCGGTGGAAGAAACGCATGCGGCTAAATTCGATAAATTCTTAGCGCAAGAAGAAGTGTGGATTCGCCAAGGAATAAAAGCGCGCCGCACACGTAACGAAGGCCGCGTACGCAGATTAGAAGCGTTACGTTTAGACCGCGCTGCAAGACGCGAACGCCAAGGCAATGTGAAACTGAATCTGGATGCGGGCGAACGTAGTGGTAAGTTAGTGGCTGAACTAGAAAACGTCGTCAAAGCCTACGGTGGCAGAACGCTGATTAACGGTTTTAGCACACGTATTTTACGTGGCGACAAGATTGGTTTGCTTGGCCCTAACGGCATTGGAAAAACGACATTATTAAAATTAATCTTAGGTGATATTGAAGCAGACAGCGGCGATATTCAACGCGGCACAAAAATCAACGTGGCGTATTTCGACCAGATGCGCGAACAATTAGATGAAGAAGCAACGCTGGCCGACACGATTAGTCCAGGTTCTGATTTTATCGAAATCGGCAATGAACGTAAGCATGTCATCAGTTATTTGGAAGACTTTTTGTTTCCACCACAACGTTCACGCTCACCCGTCAAATCACTCTCTGGTGGCGAACGTAACCGTTTGTTATTGGCAAGACTATTTGCCCGCCCTGCCAATGTTTTAGTGCTAGATGAGCCAACGAACGACTTGGATATCGATACATTAGAACTATTAGAAAGTCTGTTGCAAGAATTTGCTGGTACGCTATTCTTGGTCAGTCATGATCGCGCATTTTTAGAAAACACCGTGACACAAGTAATTGCGTTTGAAGGCAACGCGGTGTTGACCGAGTTTGGCGGCGGTTATGATGACTGGCAACGCTTTACACAACAGCGTTTAGACGATAAAAAAGCCGATTTAGCGAGTGCGACAAAAGCAAACAATAAACAAAACACTGTCAGCACCAAACAAAGTAAACCGACCAATAAATTAAGCTTTAAGGAACAACAAGAGCTAGACGGCATTCCAGCGCAAATTGAGCAACTGGAAACTGAACAAAGCAACATCAACACGCAACTCGCGGATGGCGAACTGTATGTCACGCAAGCAGCGTTGGTCAAAACCCTGCAAGCGAGATTAAGCGAAATTGAAAGCTCACTAGAAAAGCTGTTAGCACGCTGGGAAACGTTAGATAGCAAAACGCTGGATAGTAAGTAAATTGATTTAGTTTATCTGACCAAATCTCTAATAACTACAATTAAACATGCTTTCTCGTGAACAAAAAAGCCAAAACCAGCAAAGGCACTATTTAAGAATTGCTATCCGGTTTTTTACCTATTTACTGGGGTTTACTTTAGCGGCTATTGCTTATTGGGTGACTTCTAACTTTGGTCAAGCATCATTAGAGCAAGTGTTGTATCACGCGCAATTTGGCATGGAAGGCTTAGTAACGACTGATGTCGGCATTGTCAGAAGCTTTATTCTGACCTGCATAGCATTGCCGATAAGTATTACTTTGTTGCTACTGTTTGTTGAATATTCGACTGCCATGTATGTGATTTACAACTCTAAACATTGGTTTGCAAAACCCATGCAAATCTTCAATGTGCATGGGTTAAAAGTCATTTATTGGTTCATTAGTCATCGCGCACCGGTATATACACTAATTGCCTGTTCAATCTACTTTGCCTTTCAATTTTCAATCAGCGCATTCGTGCACAATCAATTTGGACAGGATTACTTTGGCAAACATTATGTTTATCCAAGTACAGTTAAGATTGAGCCAGTAAAAGCTAACGTAAAACCTAAGAATTTAGTGCTTATTTATGTGGAATCTTTAGAGGACACTTATAAAGATAAAACCAAATTCGGCAGAAATCTACTTCACAGTTTAGATGAGATAAAAGGTGTTAGTTTTAACCATTATCAACAAGTAATGGGTACACATTGGACGATTGCAGGCATCACCGCAACACAATGCGGTTTACCGCTCAAAAATGTCAGCTTGTACGGCGGTAATGACCAAGGTGAAAAAATTAAATCTTTTTTACCCAATGCGGTTTGTTTGGGTGATATTTTGCACGATGCTGGTTATCACAACGTTTATATGGGTGGTGATGCGCTAACATTCTCAGGTAAAGGTAAGTTTTTCCAAGATCATCATTACGACGAAGTGTATGGCAGAGAAGAGCTTAAAAAAAATCTAACGGCCAACCAAATGAATTTCTGGGGACTTTATGATGACGATTTATTTGTCTTGGTTAAGGCAAAACTCAAAGCCTTACATGCGCAATCACAGCCATTTAATCTCACATTTACCACCATAGACACGCATGGACCTGATGGTTATTTTTCAGCATACTGTAAACGTATTGGCGTTAAAGAGTTTAAGGGCCTTGTGGAATGCACTGCGAATCAAGTGTCTGATTTTATAAAGTTTATGAAGGCGAATGGCTATCTTAAAGATACCAATGTCGTCATTATCGGCGACCATCTTGCGATGTATAATCCAATGTATAAAGCGTTAGATAGCACTAAAAAACGCTATATTTATAATCGGTTTATCTCAGATAAACCAATCACTAAAAATCGTGAAAATATTCTGCATTTTGATTTATTTCCGACCATATTAGACTTCATCGGATTTCAGGTACAAGGCGGCAAACTCGCTTTAGGTTTCGATGCTATCTCAGCAAATACGCCGTTGCCACCTGTAACCGTTTATGAAGATATGCAAGAAGACTTATTGAATAACTCAGACAAATATCTAGCGCTCTGGCATGAAAAAAACCAGTTAAGCAAATAACTAGTTAGCAAATATTAGTTAACCATATAAAAAACTTAAAATTTGCAGCTTTAAAAGCTGCAAATCTCAGTACCTATCTGACTTAACCACTTACAACCCCCAATAAATCAAACGTTTAATATAGCCTTATCTTGAACGTCTGAACTCTCTTTCTCCGTCGTTTGCGCCAGAATCTGACAAGCAAGCGCGCTAAAGTAAGGCAACGATTGTAAAGCCAATAACGCTACCCACAGTTGAGCATCAAGGTTTTGTATGCCTCTTGTTACAATCATCGCAACTGCAGAAATCACCAAGGCTGATAACAAAAAGACTTCTTCCATAATCGGGTTTAAAACGGATAGTTTTTTAGTGTTAACTTTGCCTTTGGATGTCACTTTAAATACGCCATTTTTTTGAATAATACCCGCGATAATGCCGCGCGCGATGGCATGAGATAAACCTAAACTTGCGAGTGATGCGCCAAAAATATCCCTCCATTTGCAGCTCATGGTTTTGCGATACAAGATTGGGCCAAGCGCCGCTTTAATAAACAAAAAGCACACAATTGGCGCAATCATAATACTCACTGGCAATGAGAATTCTTTAGGAAAAGCAATCATCGCGACACTCCAACCAATAGAACCAATGGTAAAAATCAGCTGTAATGCATCACCCAACCAGCTGAACCATCCGGTTAAAAAGTGGTAACGCTGCCCAAAAGTTAATGTCGATTTTCCCAGTAATTTTGGCATATGATGTTTTAAAATCTGCATCGCACCAAATGCCCATCTTGAGCGTTGTGATTTAAGCGCTTTAAAATCAGATGGTGTTAAACCACGGCCAAAGGTGTCATCTACATAGCGCAACTCATATCCATCTTCCAGCAGCCTTAAACCTAATTCTGTGTCCTCACAAATACACCATTCAGACCACGAACCACTTTTTACTAAAGCCTCATGGCGTATTAACGTCATCGTACCGTGTTGAATGAGCGCATTACGTTCGTGCCGATGATGCATGCCTATACGGAAAAATCCTTCAAACTCCCAATTGCTCATGCGACGGAAAAAGTTGTTTTCCCATTCTCTGTGCGCTTGTGGCGCCTGCACAACGGCAACACCCGTTTCTTTAAAATGCGGCACTAAGTCTGATAGCCAATCGGTTGTGACGACATAATCGGCATCCACCACACCAACTACTTCTGCGGCAGGATTTGTTTTGCTCAACGCAAAATTGAGCGCACCGGCTTTAAAACCTGGCCATGTTGGCAAATGGTAAAAATGGAAATTGCTTGGCATGGTGGCCATATATTGCTCAATTGGCCTCCACTTAGCTTCGTCTTTGGTATTGTTATCGACAACGATAACTTCGAATTTTGTGTAGTTTAATTTCAGTAAACTTTCAATGGTTTGAATCACCATCTCTGGCGGCTCGTTGTAGCAAGCCAGATGAATCGAAACAAATAACTCTTCATCACTGCTTAACGGCTTGGCGCGGCTATAGATTTTCCAACCACGTTTTTTAAACATCACCTCGCTAAACTCTACGCCATAAATCATTAATACGGCGGAGGTCATAAACATGCCCATGATCAACGCGATCAATATATTAAAGTCCGTCAACGTATAGTAATAATCCCCTGGCAGATTCCAGGCGATGACTAAAATAGTCACACAGGCTTGCAATAAAACTGCCATTGAGATTCTTCCGCCCAATCCCCAATTTCTAAATCGATAAGCAATAAATAAAATTGGGAAAAAAGCGATCAATGTCGCCCAAGTGGCTTTGGTTATCCAACGCACATCTTTAGGCACTGCACCTTGTAATGAGTATTTAAGCGTACGGTCTGCACTGAACATCCCCCAATAAGCGCCCGCCCAGCCTTCCAGATTTTTCTTCCACGGTTGGTCAAATGCTTCCATCAAATAGTAGTCGTAATTTTTGTAGGCAGTTTTGGCGATAAACTCGCGTACAAAATGCGCCTGATTGATTTTTGAAGCGACCGAAGAACCAATTGCTGGGCCTTCGCTAGGCCAGCCAATCTCTGTAATCACGATTTTTTTTCTGGGAAAAGCGGTCATCAACTCTTGATATTTCAATAAAGAATAATCAACTGCCTGCTCTACATTCAAACCTTCGTGATAAGGCAATAAGTGAACCGCAATGTAATCGACATGCTTAACTAAATCTGGATTTTTTAACCAAACATGCCACGGTTCCGCGGTAGAAATCGGCAAATCAGTGGTTTCGCGTACATCGTCAAGGTAATCAAACAATGCTTGATTAGTCATGTCTTTACGCAATAAAACCTCATTGCCAACTATTGCACGTTCAATATTAGAATAAGTTCTGATTTGCGCTTTTAATGCACTAATCTCGCGCGCATTGGCATTTCTATCGGCACCCAGCCAAGCACCTGCGGAAATTTTAAATCCTAAACTAGACGCAAGCGGCGTCACTTCACTATTCTCTAGTGCGCCATAGATACGAATATGATTAGTTAACGACTTAAGTAGCTTTAAATCTGCCAATAATTCGGCCGTGCTAGGATAGTTTTTTTCTAATGGACTTTGACCTTGTTGGAAGCCACTATAAGCAAATCCATTCACAACTTGCGGCGCATTAATTAAGGTTATTGTGCGATTAAATAATGCCCAAGCGCCAAAATGAATAGCTGCAACAATCAGCGTGAACAATAATGGGGTAAAAATACGTTTGTTAAAAAAATTCATTCAATCCATGCTTTTTCAAAATGATTAGTAGAATACAGACGCTAGTTAACGCTATTTTTAAAGTAAAAAAATTCAGATCTAAAGAAGTAAGTGTGTTTAAAACAAAATAGATTCAAACTAAATTCAATAGTTATTTCTAAAATCGTCAGCATCAAGTTACAATCTAAACCGCTTAACACTGATCATTTAATATGAAAAAAATACTCTTCACACTGCTTTTCGCCGCCACAACTAATGTCTTATGTACAACAAATGCCATTGCTGCAAAACCAGCCACAGCCGCAAAATTCACTGGAACAGATTATAGTGGAGTCTACTCATGCACGGGAAACAATGCAAAAATAGGCAGCTATAAACTGTTAGTCACTTTCTTAATGAACAAATCGCATAGCCATGGCAAATTAGGTCGATATGATTTAACCATAGAAACAGAAAACGCAACGACTTACGGTGGTCAAGCCATCGTCAATGGTAATAACATGGCGTTAACCATTGAAATCGTCGATGGCAACGCCATCATTTTTAGCACTGGTATCGCGCAGCTAAAACAGCTTAAAAACAAGCGTTACAGCTATATCAATCATTATTACGAATCTAAGCAGATTACTAATACTTCAGGCGCCAATAATACGGGCAATGATGGATCTGAAGATTGTGTGATGCAAAAGTTAACACCTAAAACTAGTTAAGTTTAAGTTAGCTATTCGGCTTGTTCATTAATAAAATGGCAAGCGCGGAAAAGCGCTAAGCGCTATACAAAACCCCGTCAATTGGCGCCCCCGACACGAATCGAACGTGTGACCCTCCCCTTAGGAGGGGGATGCTCTATCCACTGAGCTACGGGGGCGAATCTGCAAGTTAGCATTTTCTCACAATTCAATCCTTATCGTGCACTGGTAACATAAAGTTATTCCAGTGTTAACATAAACTTATTGTCGATTTTGCACACAAACACTTATTAAATATTCAAACAAATACCATGATGCTTAAATTACTCTTTTATACGGCAGTGTTGATATTGGCATTTTTTGGCTATCGCCATTATTCAAACGCATCTAACAATTTGAAAGTTGGTGACACTGCGCCTAGCTTCACCTTAAATGATGCAGAGGGTAAAACGCATCATTTATCTGATTACGCCGGGCAATATTTAGTGCTGTATTTTTATCCTAAAGATGACACCCCAGGTTGCACCAAAGAGGCTTGTGAATTTAGAGATGATTTACCTAAACTAGAAAAACTAGGGGCAAAAGTGGTCGGCATTAGCGTTGATGATGGTCGTAGCCACGCAGAGTTTGCAAAAAAATATCACCTGCCATTTCCGCTACTGAGCGATGAAAATGGCAATGTAGCCGAAGCCTACAATGCACTCACCAATTTAGGATTTATTAAAATTGCCAAACGCTATACCTTTCTAATTAATCCAGCTGGAAAATTAGAAAAAATCTATTTAAACGTTGATACCTCAAAACACTCTCAAGAAATTATTGATGATTTAACGAAACTAAAATAACTTAAATCTAAAATAGATTAAATAACGTATAACTTTATATTGAGCTATATTTTTTGGATATTTTAGGAGCAACAAAGATGATAAGAAAAAATTTAGTAAATGCTAGCTTAGTAGCTGTAGGATTGTTATTGCTGGCAGGCTGCGCGCAAAATCCTAAAGTAGCTAATTTAGACTCTTACGAATGGACAACGCTCACCTGTAGTGGATTTTCTACTTGGAATGAATGTAGACAAGAAGCGCTGGCAATTTGTCCAAAAGGATTCTACATATCTGACCAATTAGAAAATTATACGATTCAACGCCGCGAAGTCAGCGTGGCTTGCAAAGCTTAAAGATAATTTTTATGTGAGATTATCGACTTAAGTTAATGCCCTAAAAACGGGGAAATTTAAATCGAAATTTGTTGTGAATTTAAAGCTGGTGCCCGGAGCCGGAATCGAACCGGCACGACCGTAAAGTCGAGAGATTTTAAGTCTCTTGTGTCTACCAATTTCACCACCCGGGCGGATGATTACTACTGAATTTGTTGCGGAGCGTATTCTAACATCGTTAGGCTAATTTTGACTAAACTTTGTCAAAATAATTTGAATATAATCGCTTCAAATCCAGTTAAATCTATACAAAACCGGGTTGGTTAAAAACTGCTGCCTACTTGCAGCCAAAGTTGATGCTTGCTGTCTTCACCTTCAGTGTCGTTTCCATTGCTATCTAAACCACGATTACCTGTAATTTGACGGCCATAACTTAATTTTGCATCAAGATATTGGTTGGTGTAGCCGAACCCGAAACCCACACTTGCCAATTGATAGCAATTTTTAAATTTTGGATTGCCTGCATCAAAACCTGCGAAAGTATTTTTAAACTGACAGACACCACCAGCATCACCCAATAAACTGGCGCTAAATTGCGGTGTAATTGCATACTTGGTTTCTAGATTAACCATCCAACCTTGGTCTGCTGCTGCTTCACCCACTGTAAATCCAGCCAAGCCCACTGGGCCACCGAGTGAGAACTTCTCATATCCACCCAAATTAGCATCGGCTAGTTGACCAGAAAATAACGCTTTTGCAGTGAGCTTTTCACCCAATATTTGCTGACGGCCAAGATAGAAATTAAATTTATTGTAATGTCCGTCCGATTTTCGGGTTAATCTGTCCGCAGCTAATTCAGCGCGATTGCCTGATAAATCTAAATCACCTGCGGTCAAACTTACGCCGCCCCAAAACGTACCACCCAAGCCGAAGCTATCGCTGTGATCACCTCTTAAACCAACTGTAAGTGCACGATAGTCTTTATCAGAAACCTCTAAACCCAGTACATCATCTTTACTGCTAAAGGATTCTGCAGTGCCTTGAATAGCGAGATTGCTGTAGCGGCTGCGAAGCAATGGATGTTTGACCGTTGCGCGATAAGAGTAAGACTCGCCTTCTGGGCTAAGTGCGCTTAAACCGCCACCACTCACTTCATAGTTAGAAACCGAACCCGCTAATTGAACGCGCGTACCTGCATAACCCACTGGAAATTCATATGCGCCTTGAACGTATTCAACGCCCTTGCTCGCTAGGGCATTCACCATTAATTGATCACCCCAACCAGTTAAGTTGTTAAAACTGACCAAACCGTTTAGACGTGCTTTACCTAATAATCTTGAACCGTAATTATCTGCCCAAACACGTGCGTTAAATAGTGGCGTATCTACCAAGTTAACTGTCACATCGGTTTCACTCGTTTGTGCGCCTGATGATAATGTCGCTTGTGCGCTAAACCCTGGCGTGTCGTTAATCAACAACAAGGCACGCTCTAACGCCTGACTACTTAAGGGCTCACCTTTTCGCTGAACGTTTGCTACCATGCCAGTAGCCAATTTTGGGTTTAAGCGTGATGTAGCATCGCTATTAGTACGCACTTCGCCCAGCTTAGCTTCATTAATCTCAATAGTCACCAAGCCGTTTTGAATATCTTGCGGTGGTAAATATACTTTAGCCAACCAACCATTTTGCTGATACAACTGACTGATTCTTTGTGCGACTTTGGTTAATGCGTCGTAGTCTAAAGTTTGTCCAATATACGATTGCACTTCCGCTTGCAAAACGCTATCTGGCAACAGCTTAGCACCCACGAATTGAAAGCCAGTCACTTTTACTGAAATTGCAGTATCAGATTTTGGTGTAGCCTGGATTGGCTCCGCAGTTGGTGGCGGTGGCGGCAAATTTGGGCTATTTAAATTTTTAATATCACGTTGTATGCTGCCAGAGTCAATCGCTGGTGCAGCATACAGCTGATTTGTTTGAAAAATAGTTAATAATAAAGCACTTAAAATGAGCGGTTTAAATGATGCTTTGTGACTTTTAGTTATATTTTTCATAAATTAGAACTATGAGCATGATGACCCCACTAGTGCATTTGCCACCACGCCACCTACTGTAGGTTGGCTGATTGATGGCTGGTAGTCTACCTCATCTACACCAAAGGCATCAAGCCCGTTTATCATTGCTGTGCCACCGCCAGTTTGACCGCAAATTTGTACGACTTGCTCTGGGCGAGTGGTAGCATTATTGAACACGCTGATATTGCCACTAAAAGCCTCTGAAATAACAGGCTCCGCAAACGCAGTAACCACTAATACGCCATCCACAAAGCTGATACTATAATTATCAGCAGTCACTCCAAATGGTGTAACAGCGTAAGTTCCAGTTGGAAAAGCAGCGTCTGCAAGTGTTGTATAGTCTAATGTTCCATTCAACACCGCACTTGTTTCGCCCCCCACAAAACCTGCAAAGCTACTACTAAAGGCGGGATTAATATCACCTTGTACTTTGGTCGAATTATTGGCTGTAATACTCAAAGCCGCTGGTGTAATCGTGCCTTGTTCAGCGCTAGTGGTGATGCTGTAATTATTGCCGTTATTTCCATCGTTAACAGTGTAGCCTGCATTTATACTGAGAGTGCTACCGTTAATGCCCAACACGTTTTTACTTGAGAAACTTTGAGTTAGGCCAGTTACAGCATCGCCAGTCACCAAGCCATTTATAGTCACTGCCCCACCAGAAGCTGTATTTCCATCATAGATTTTTGTATCGGTTACGGCATTCAGGCTAAGTGTAGCTGCCGTGATGGTTCCAGTAGCTGTGGCAACAACCACTTCATAATTACCGCCGTTATTACCATCATCAATTACATAACTTGCATTCACATTTAACGTGCTGCCGCCTGAGCCCAATACATTTTTACTGGCATAACTTTGACTTAAACTGGCAATCGTATCACCTCCTACTAAGCCAACAGTCGCTACCGATCCACTTGAGTAAGTATTACCATCATAAGTTTTGGCATCTGTTACTGCATTAAGGTTAAGTGCAGCCTTGGTAATTGTGCCCGTGTGTGTGCCTGTTACTAAGGTGTAGTTTGAAGCCAGACCATTACTACTATCAGCAAGTGCTAGACTATCTAAATCCAATGTCTGGACTCCGACATTTTTACTGGCGACAGAGCCTGTGCCAGTTAAATTCAGCGTTTCCCCATTAACTCCATTCAATGTGCCAAATGCGCTAACATCAAAATCTGTCGTGGCATCATAAACACGCGTGCCAGCTAAGTTGATCACAGCTGCATTTACCGTTAAATTACCCGTGCTCGACTTAACCAGCGTGTATCCATTTGTGGCCGTAATCGGTGTAACATTAATTGCAGAAACACCCACATTGCTTTCAATTGCTGAACCTGCAGAAGTAGCGGAACCGGTGAGCGAATTAGCCACAGTATCTTGCGTGAACACATTGCCATAAGCTGCTGCATCAATAAAACCAGCGGTTGTATAAGCATTAGCAACTAAGGCTGCAGCATCTTGGCCATAAGTTTTAGTTTGATCTGTTGAGGTAATATCTAAAGTTGGGCTTTGTACGAACACATAGCGATTACCAGTTTCAGCGGTCGCCACTCCCAACGTACGCCCATATATTGCTTGATTACCACTATTTAATGAACCGAAAGTATTATTATCAAGCGCGCTTGTATGAACAACCCAGCGACCTGCTATTGCCGTTAGTGCGTTTGCACCAGCACCATTAGTGAATGTATCACTGGTTAATAGAATATCACCCGTTGTACTAGTAATCGTGCCATTTACGGTAATATTATTAGCAGCAGTCGCTGTTAGGTTGCCTGTCAAATTAGATCCTACAGCTGAAAAACTCATACTATTTACATCGCGCAAAGTCACATCTTTTGCGCTGGTGATTTTGACGATATCCAAATCATTGGTTGCATTAGTTGCAAGCACACTGCCTGCTCCAATAACTTCCAATGTGTTATTAACGGCTGAAGTTAATACGCCATTGATGGTTAAAGTGGACGCAGCAGATGTTGTGCCAATTTTGCTATTGTTGCCTGCAGACACATTGCCAGTAACTATTGCTGCATCAGTGCCTGTCAATGCCGCTGTATTGGCTAAAGTAATTGCTTCTGCCGCTAAAGTCACATTATTCACATTAAGTACTGCGCCACTGGCAACACTGGTGCCGCCTGTTGTAGCACCCAACGCGTTTGCGTGCGCTGCAGTCAAAGTACCACCTTGCACATTGGTCACGCCAGTGTAAGTATTATTGCCGCTTAAGGTTAGTGTGCCTGTGCCTGTTTTATTAAAATTACCAGCCGTGCCGCTTATTACGCCAGAAAATGTAGTAGATGTATTATTGCCGCCAGAGGTTAAGGTGGCGGTACCCATCACAATATTGCCCATACCTGCAATTGCTCCCACAATTTCGCTTTGATTATTTAAATCTAAGGTTGCGCCAGATGAAATATTCACCGTGCTAACATTACTGATAGCGCTACTACTCTTTAATGTACCCGCCTTAATATTAGTGTCACCTTCATTGGTATTGCTACCAGTCAATGAAAATACACCAGTACCATCTTTTTCTACAGCACCAGTACCACTAATGACACCGCCATAACTATGTACGTCAGTCCGGTTAAATACTACAGTCGCATTATTGACAATACCGCCATCAGTCACTAGAGACCCACTCGTTGCGCCATTACCTACTTGAAAAATACCTGCATTAACAACTGTGCCACCTGTGTAAGTATTATCTCCAGCGTATATTAGTGTCCCAGCGCCCGCTTTAGTCACTGAGGTACCTGTGCCAGAAATTACACCGCTGACAGTTAGTGTGTCCGTATTATTGATAGTGATTGCGCCAAGATTGTTTGCGTTGATTGATGCAACAGTTGAGTTACCACTACCTATTGTGTTGATATTGACATTGCCACCCGCACCATTCGTGCCAGGTGAAGTATCTATAGCGGCTGTAGTTATACTAGTTCCGCCCAAAGTGATACTACCTGCCAAGCCACCAGCGCCGGTACCAGTTGCATTGCCTGTGTGCGCACTTATAGCTGCAGTAGCAAGTGTTCCTGTTCCGGTAATAGAAACAACACCGGCATTACCACCTGCTTGATTTGAACCAACTGACAAACTTCCATTCGCTGTTATTGCACCACTAACAACACGATTTACCCCTACAATCGTGATATTACCTGCATTGCTGCCCGGCTTTGTGCCTGGAGAGTTCGCTGGACTGGTATCAATAGTGCCATTTACCGTGACATCCCCCGCAGAGGCGATATTGATATTGCCACTATTGGTTGTTTGAAGTCCTTTAGTATCTAAATTTACAGTAGTAATACTTCCTAGATTTGCTTGATTACTGATTGAGATATTACTAGCGTTTCCACCAATACCTGAGCCAGAAGCCCTGCCTGCACTAATCTTTAATGTACCATCTATCGATATATTATTAGTAGCCGCACTTGCTCCATTTTGATTGGCAATAACAATCGTACCTGAGCGACCTCCATTGCCATTCGTGTTAGATGCATCTCCACCAATAGCAGTGATAGATTTAGTCGTTATGCCTTTATTGGCGACAATATTGACAATGCCAGCATTACCACCGTTTTGATTGGCAGCACCGCCATTGCTACCATTGGCTGTAATAGCATCTACAGTAACAGTATTGCCAGCAGTCAGCGTCACATTACCCGCACTGCCCCCTGCAACGCCTGCCAATGGTGCACCACCTGAAGTGGTAATAGCGCCTAAAAGATTAATCGCAGCTGTTGCGGCGATGCTAACATTGCCGCCATTTCCACCTGCAACGCCAGTTGTATTAATCGTGCCCGCTGCTGTACTGCTAACATTTGCACCAGACAAACTTACGCCGCCACTATTGGTCATAATTGCCGCATTTATGGCTAAATTACCTACACCACTATTATCCGCATCGGCTCTTAAAGTTAATGCGCCTGTGCCATCTAAAGTTAACGCCGCATTTACATTAATATTATTGTTGGCTTCTAACACTAGGCTATTATTAGCTGAACCTGTAGCTGTAGCGACATTAAAAACATCTGCAACAGTAATATCATTGGTGGCTTGCAAGGTAATCGTGCTACCCGCTGTGATGCCTGAAAAGCTACCATTTGCGCGGACATCAAAAATGCTATTTAAGCCATTATCGTCAGCGAAAGCTTCTGTATTGTCGACGTTTGGATTGAAACCCGCTGTATTTTCAAAGTCAGCATTGCTAAGCGTAATGTTAGTTGGGTCTAGCAACAAATTGCCACCCACGCCATTCGCAGCACTTAAATCCACATTACCGAAAAAGTTAAGCAAACGTTTGCCAGAAATTTCAACGAAACCGCCGCTGCCTGAAACCACACCGCCTTTTGCCGAAACGCTACCGTAGTAACGGGTAATGTCATTTGCCCATACAATCACTTTGCCGCCATCACCGTTTTCGGTGGCATCAGCGATTAATTGCGCATCTTTATGCACAAACGTTTTAGTCGCATTTTGGATATTGGCGTTTTTACCTTGGTAATCGCCGCCCACTAAAATCGTACCGCCGCCTGTTTTACCTGAGACATTCACGCTGCTTGTGTTAAACATACCAACATTGTCACCCAGCAAATGTACTGTACCGCCTTTTTGAGTAGCAGAAGTTGCCGAAATCTCGCCACTATTGATGACAGTTTTAGCGCCCGTTAAACGAATCACACCGCCATCGCTTACCATGCTATTCGCTTCAATTTTGCCGGTATTGTTAATCACTGAGGTGATTAACCCATCGGCCGCTTTTGTGCTCATCAGCACCTGTCCGTTGCCCACTTGAATCAAATGCTTATTCTCAACCAGTGTATTCACACTGGCGCTATCCACTTGCACATTAATCAAACCATTACCGTTAAAATCTAGCGTTATTGCATTACCGGCGGCCATTGCAACCGTGCCTTGCATGGCTGAGATGACACCTTCATTGCGTACTTCTGGCGCTAGCATAGCCACGTAACCGCCACTGTTGGCAACGATATTGCCCATATTGATGATGCTGCCAGCATTACCGGTAAACTGATATTTGCCATTTAAAAAATCATCATCCGCAATATTTAAAGTGGTTGCGACAATACCGCCCACATTCACTTGCGCATTTTTGCCAAATAGCACGCCGTTAGGGTTAATCAACCATACTTGACCATTGGCATTTAACTTACCAAAAATCTCACTTGGATTATTTGATACGACACGATTCAATGAAATAGCGTTGGCATTTGGCTGCACATAAGTCACTTGCGCATTGGCGCCAATGTTATAAGTATTCCAATTGATAATCGATTTTTGCGTACCTTGTACAATGTTTAATTGATTACCGTTTAGCGTAATCGCAGATTGCCCTGAAATCACCTGCCCACCAGTCGGCAACGCGTTTAATGCTGGGTCGGCCCAAGCGCTCATATTCGGCAATAAACTGAATAGTGGCAACAACACAACAGCGGCTGATTTGCTGTGTGACTTGGCAATTTCAGATACTACTTGCCATACTTGAGATGACTTATTAAACACTAAACGATAGCAATGATTCATAGCAAAAACCTCAATAAAATTCTTATTAACAACAAAAAACAAACAGTTAACTGTCTGAAAACTGTCACTCTGCTGGCATATATGCAAATTACATGCCACTGCTGATCAATACTTAACCAATAAAAAAAGCACATTACCTTGATAGGTAATGTGCTTTTTTAAACAGACGAATAATTATGTATTAATTTTAATCAAGTTACTTAATTCACCAGCTCACGCACAATTTGATATTGACTACCCACTTTTTCAAATTGCAGCTCTTTATTCACTTTGTCGCTAAAGCTTTTATTTGCTATCCGTTTTGCATCGCAAACCTGGCAACTTGAGCTACTTTTTGGTTTTTGTAATTGATAAGTTGTCACGCTGTAATCTTGATCAAACTTGGCAACGGCTTTATCGCCATCACAACTCACTTGCACATTAGTCAAATCAAGATTGATTTTGCCTAGAATCGATAAGCGCTCTTTGCGTTGTTTAGCCCATTCATCCCGAGTTAACGGTGGTTCTGGTGCAAACTTATCTGCATAGAATTTGCTATAACGATCATAATCTTTCTGACGCCAAGATTTGGCCCAATCATTCACGCGGCCAGTAATCACCTCGGTGCTACAGCTTAATGCTGATTTCGATATTACTGGCTTAATCAACTGCGCGCTGACTGTCAAAGGTTTCGCATCAGCCAGCAACGCCACTTTATCCACCGTTACTTGTGCTGGCGCAATGGCTTCACAAATATTGGCAGCATCCATATAAGCTTCGCGCGTCACCTCTGGTAAACCTTGGCGTGCTGAACCAATCTTATTCAACAACTCACCTTGGCTGGCATACAAACGCGCATAAGCGGTTTGCACGTCATAATCGGCATTCGCATAACTGCGTCTGGCTTGAAAATATTCATTTTCTGTATCTAGCAAATCCAGCAAAGTGCGTTGACCAATATCAAACTGTTTACGATAGGCTTCGCGCGCCATTTCAATCGATTTCTGATGTATATCGCGATAAGTTAACTGCTCTTTTAGTTGATTAATATCGTTATAAGCAATCGTCACTAATTGACGTGTATCCACACAGGCTTTATCGCGAAAATCATTTGCGGTATTGAGTTTTTCAATAGTTTGACTAACCGATGCTTTATCTGAAAAACCATTAAATAAGTTAAAGTTCATGGTTAATTCCAGCACATCTGCTGCGTTCGTACTATTACGACCATCCGAACTGGTGCCTAAATTTTTACGCGCTTGTAAATCTAAACGCGGCAAAAATTTACCTTCTTTAGTTTTTACTTCATCTTTGGTCGCTTGAATATCTTCAATCGTTGAAAGTAGGTTGGGATTCTGCAAATAAGCAACACGCAGCGCTTCAACTGGTGTTGCCTGTTTACCCGTCGAATAAAAATCTGGCTGCTCTAATGTTTCAGGTGGCAATTCGCCCAACAAGCGTTGTACGCGTGCAGTCACATCATGTAAATTCGTCATTTCTGTCAGCAAATTGGCTTCTGCTAATGCTAAACGACCCGTTGCCTGCTCTAAATCGACACGACGCGCCACACCTGCATCGACACGTTCTTTAATCTTGTCAAACAACTGCTTATGCGTCACATAATTGGTTTTGGCATATTCAGCTAACTGGCGAAAACGTAAAGTATCAATGTAAGCACGCATAAATTCCAGCGTCGTATCTTGCATTGAAGCTTGTAACTCATAATAGCGCACACGTTTTGCATGGCCCAAACGATTCACTTCACTTGGCGTAGCAAATCCGTCAAAAATCATTTGACGCAATACTAACTCATTGTTCCAACGGGGAATTTCAGTACCAGTTGCACTACGGATACTATTGATATCTTCTTGCCTGCGATAAGTCGATTGAATATCCACCTTAGGTAGAAAGCCGCCTTTTACCACATCAGTTTCGTAGCCTGCGCCAAGATAAGCGTGATATCTAGATTGTACTTCTGGGTTAGATGAAATGGTTTTCTCAACCATTTGCTTTAACGTACCGACTTGCTCTGTACCTGTTGCTGAAGATATGAGTAAGGTATTAACTACTGTAACCATCAACAAACTTTTTAATAACATCTTGTTTTTTACTATTATTTTACCTACATGCGAGCCTGCTTGCATGCTCAAAGCATTGGTCGTATTCAAAATTCAAGCCTTTAAGTCAATTTGTTATTGTTATATTTAAAAAATTTCATAAAGTTACATGATATTAAGTTACGAAATTGTAACAAAAATGTAACTACCAAGCCATACATTAATATGCGTCGCTACGTTGTCAGGATTATAGGCAAAAAATAAGCCAAGTCCGCAGGACTGGCTTATTCAAGCTTTATATATTTACATTTATTTACAACCAACTGTTGATTTAATGATCACCACTCATAACATTAACCGTATTTTTATACTGAAAAATAGATAACAACTATTTGTAATATATGCAATAGATCTTAATAACCTAGAATCTAAATCCAATCAAAATCGCCGACTACTCAACACTATGTACACAAAATCAACAAAAAAGCCTCTTGCTACATCAGCAAGAGGCTTCAATTGACATAACTTTTAGATTTAAGAATTAGCTCATTTTAATTAATCCGTAACAAGCTTCTGCTTAGAGAGCAGGTCAGCGATAACTTGCTGATCGTTAGTGAATGAGCCAATCAGGTCGACATTCTGCAATGTGACTATCTGAACGTCGTTAGCACTATTAAAGCCTCCGGCATAAGCCCCACTGTCGCTAATATGCACGATGGTATTGGCGCCGGATTTTTCAAAGTGCAGGTAATTCGTCAAGTTTCCAGTACCTGTCGTATGGTTCTCTCCCGTCAGGATATCTCGCAAATCCA
>Ga0123389_121299_pt1 | contig 43450 bp, 43 predicted proteins | sample T0HHNH4metaT_FD_89917 | JGI IMG/M metagenome (GOLD analysis project Ga0123389, IMG submission 89917) | Methane-oxidizing artificial microbial communities from Washington, USA to study methane cycling - T0-HHNH4 metaT (Metagenome... | ecosystem: Engineered > Modeled > Simulated communities...
CATGTTCTCTGACTACATGAAAAACGGCATGCGTATGTCTGCGTTGATGCATCAACGTGTGGTTTACGTATTGACCCATGACTCTATCGGTCAAGGTGAAGATGGTCCTACACACCAACCAGTTGAAAACACTTCTGGTCTGCGTATGATCCCTCGTATGGATGTATGGCGTCCAGCTGACTCTACAGAAACAACCGTTGCATGGGTTGCTGCAGTAGAGCGTACTGAAGGCCCAAGCAGCTTGGTATTGAGCCGTCAAGCAGTGCCTGGTATTAAGCACGACGCTAAAGACTTCGACCTGATCCGTAAGGGTGGCTATGTATTCTCATGCGTTGGTACAACACCAGACGTGATTATCATTGCTAACGGTTCCGAGTTGGATCTTGCTATCCAAGCCGCTGCTGAATTGAACGCTGCCGGTACTAAAGTGCGCGTGGTTTCCATGCCGTCCACTAACGTATTCGACCGTCAAGACCAAGCTTACAAAGACAGCGTATTGATTCCAGGCGTTAAACGCGTAGCTGTTGAAGCGGCTCACCCAGACTTCTGGCGTAAATATGTAGGTATTGAAGGTGCTGTAGTAGGTATCGACACATTCGGTGAATCAGCACCAGGTGGCGTACTGATGAAACACTTCGGCTTCACAGTTGAGAACGTAGTTGCAACTGTTAAATCGGTGCTTTAATTTACTAGTACTGTATTGATAAGCCTAACAAGCTTAGTGAGCTAGTCTGCAAGGCACCTCAGCATGAGGTGCCTTGTTTTTTTGTAGTATTGCTGAATAGACGTAAAATTCAGTCAATATATTGAGTCAATATAAAAGTTAAGTTTCAAAACTCCGGTTTGAAACCCTGTTTTTGGTTGTATTGTGTTCAGTAAGGTTTAAGTATTCATTACTTTTGATTTAAACGGTTATTTTCGGCTATTCAGCGCTGTTTTTAATCTTTGTGCTAACAGAATAAATTTAGGAATCATCATGGCAATTCGAGTCGCAATTAATGGTTATGGACGTATCGGGCGCAATATTTTGTGTGCGATTTATGAGCAGCAACGTGAAGATATTCAAATTGTGGCAATCAATGGATCTGCCAATCTAGAATGTACGGCGCACCTGACAAAGCATGACACTATTCATGGCAAGTTTAAAGGCACTGTAGAAACTTTGGACGAAGATGGTAAACATTACCTGGTACTCAATGGCGATAAAATTCGCGTGACTACCGACCGCAACCCGGCCAACCTGCCATGGAAAGAGCTTGGCGTGGATGTGGTGCTGGAGTGTACCGGCGCATTCCGTACCAAAGAAAAGTGCCTGCCGCACATCGAAGCCGGTGCAAAGAAAGTGATTATTTCGGCGCCTGCGGATAAGAACGAATGTGACGCCACGGTTGTGTATGGCGTAAACCACGATATCCTGACTGCAAACATGAGCGTGATTTCCAATGCATCATGTACCACCAATGGCCTGGCACCTATGGTGAAGGCATTGCATGACAAGCTGGGTATAGAGTCAGGCCTGATGACCACGATTCACTCCTACACCAATGACCAGATGCTGGTGGATGGCCACCATAAAGACCTGTACCGTGCGCGTGCCGCAGCATTGAACATGATCCCCACCAAAACCGGTGCTGCACAGGCAGTCGGCATTGTGATCCCGGAATTGTATGGCAAGCTTTCAGGCTTTGCCGTACGTGTACCTACCGCGAATGTATCCGTAGTTGACCTGACCTTCGTACCGGGTCGCGACACGACAAAAGAAGAAGTGAACGCGATTATCAAGGAAGCTTCGGAATCAGGCCCGTTAAAAGGGATCCTTGCTTACAACACCGAGCCTCTGGTCTCATCAGATTTCAATCATACTGAAACCTCATCTAATTTCGATGCGAAGCAGACCACGGTGATTGGCGGCAAGCTGGTCAAAGTGATGGCCTGGTATGACAACGAGTGGGGCTTCAGCTGCCGCATGCTGGATACGGCAGTTGCTTTAATGAACGCAAAATAAGATTAATGGGGTAAGGGAGTTCATCATGCATTACATCAAAATGACAGATCTTGATCTGCAAGGTAAGCGCGTATTGATCCGTGCTGACTTGAACGTGCCGGTCGCTGATGGCAAGGTAACGTCAGATGCGCGCATCACGGCGTCGATGGCAACCATTGAGCATGCGCTCAAGGCTGGCGCAAAAGTGATGGTAACCTCGCATCTGGGTCGTCCGGAAGAAGGTGTATATTCAGAGGAAAACTCCCTTAAACCTGTAGTTGATGTGATTGCGGCCAAGCTGGGCAAACCGGTGCGGCTGGTGAAAGACTGGGTGGGTGGCGGTTTTGATGTTGCGGCCGGTGAACTGGTTGTGCTGGAAAACTGCCGTTTTAATAAAGGTGAAAAGAAATGCGTTGATGAATTGTCACAAAAATATGCCAAGCTATGTGATATTTTTGTAATGGACGCATTCGGTACTGCGCATCGTGCAGAGGCCAGCACTTACGGCGTAGCGAAATTTGCCCCGGTGGCAGCCGCAGGTATTCTGCTGGTGAATGAACTGGAAGCCCTGACCAAGGCCTTGCTGAGCCCGGCGCGCCCAATGGTGGCGATTGTAGGCGGCAGCAAGGTCTCAACCAAGCTGACCGTGCTGGAGAGCCTGTCCGAGAAAGTTGACCAGATGGTGGTGGGTGGCGGTATTGCGAACACGTTCTTGAAAGCCGCAGGGTTTGAGGTCGGCAAGTCATTGTGTGAAGATGAGCTGGTGCCTGTTGCTCGTGCGTTAATGGACAAAATGTCATCTAGAGGTGCAGCCGTGCCGGTCGCGGTAGATGTTGTCTGTGGCAGGAAGTTTGATGCGAACGAGCCGGCAGTGAGCAAGGACGTTGCTTCAGTCACGGCTGATGATATGATTTTTGATATTGGCACGAAATCTGCTGCTCAGTTAGCTGAAATCATTAAAAATGCAGGTACGGTGGTCTGGAATGGCCCCGTAGGCGTGTTTGAGTTTGACCAGTTTGGCGAAGGCACCAGAACCATTGCCAATGCGATTGCCAATACCAAGGCATTCACATTGGCCGGTGGCGGCGATACGATTGCCGCGATCCAGAAATACGGTATCGAAAGCCAGGTGGATTATATTTCAACGGCTGGCGGCGCGTTCCTGGAGTTTCTGGAAGGCAAGAAACTGCCTGCGGTCGAGATTCTGGAACAGCGCGCCAAAAGCTGATAGCCCCGTTTGTTTTGCACTTTAAAAATGGGGCATATAGCCCCATTTTGTTTTTAAGGGCGTGTATAAATACCAAATAATAAAAAGGCAGGACACATTGGCATTACGTAAAACAAAAATTGTAGCGACCTTAGGGCCATCCTCCACCAGCGAGGAAATGCTTGCACGCATGATTACGGCGGGCGTAAACGTTGTGCGCCTGAATTTCTCGCATGGTACGGCCGAGGCGCATATACAGCGTGCGGAAACGGTACGTAATATAGCGGCGAAACTGGGGCGTCCTGTCGGTGTGCTGTGTGATTTACAGGGGCCGAAAATCAGGATTGGCAAGTTTGAGCAGGGCAAGATCAGCCTGAAAACCGGCGATATTTTTGTGCTGGATGCGGATTGTGAGCTTGGTGACCAGTATCGTGTCGGGCTCGACTATAAGACATTGCCGCAGGAGGTCAGCGAAGGTGCCATCCTGCTGCTGGATGACGGCCGCATCACCATGCAGGTAGACCGCGTGAAGGGACACCAGATACATTGCGTGGTGCTGAACGGCGGCGTCCTGTCGAATAACAAAGGCATCAATCGACAGGGGGGCGGCCTGTCGGCGGATGCCTTGACCAGGAAGGACCGCGAAGACATTAAAACCGCCGTCGCACTGGAAGCAGATTACATTGCGATCTCCTTTCCTAAATCCGCATCCGATGTTGAGCTGGCACGGGCTTTGGTTAAAGAGGCCGGAGGCTCGGCAAGTGTGATTGCAAAAATTGAGCGTGCCGAAGCCATCAGTGAGCTGGAAGCGATTATTGAGGCCTCGGATGCGATTATGGTCGCGCGCGGCGATCTGGGCGTTGAGGTGGGGGATGCTGCGGTGCCGGGCTTGCAGAAACGCATGATACGGATGGCACGTGCCCATAATAAACTGGTCATTACCGCCACGCAGATGATGGAATCCATGATTTCAAGCCCGATTCCCACCCGGGCGGAAGTGTCGGATGTGGCAAATGCGGTACTTGATGGTACCGATGCCGTCATGCTGTCTGCAGAAACCGCATCGGGCCAGTATCCACTGGAAACAGTCGAAGCCGTGCATCGCGTTGTTGTAGAGGCAGAAAAAGAATACTTCAGCGAGCATCATGCACAAAAACTGGGGCAGGTGCTGGTGAAAACGGATGAGGCGGTTGCCGCCGCCGCAATATACACAGCAAAGCATTTGAAGGTCAAAGCGATTGCCGCACTGACGCAGTCGGGTAATGCCGCACAATGGCTGTCGCGCGCAGATGCCGAAGTGCCGATCTATGCACTGTCGCCCGATAAATTCGCACGCAGGAAGCTGACCCTGCATCGTGGCGTATATCCATACCCGATTGACCAGGGGAATAAAAACAAAGATGAAATCCTGCAGGAAATGGAGCAGGTGTTATTGCAGCAGAACGCCGTCGTCGCGGGCGACCTGGTGCTGCTGACCTTTGGTGAACCTATTGGCAGCCCGGGCGGCACCAATACGCTTAAGATCATCAAGATAGGCGAGAACCGGCCAGTCGCATAAATTCGAGTGCGCAGCCTGGATTGCTGATGGGCGTAAAAAATTAGATAAACATCAGCCAGCACTTTATAATATGCATTTCGACCAGCGACTATTAAAGTTTAACTTCATGAATAAACCACTTCTAGAAACCAGTATCAAAAGCCTGAAACGCATCCATCAAGGCAAGGTGCGCGACATCTACGATATCGACGCCAACACCATGTTGCTGGTGAGCACCGACCGTTTATCCGCATTTGATGTCATCTTGCCTACGGGCATTGCCAACAAAGGCGCAATGCTGACGCAGATGGCAAACTTCTGGTTTGAGAAGCTGCAGCATGTCGTGCCTAATCATCTGACTGGCATCGACCCTGCCAGCGTGGTGGCGGATGCTGCCGAGAAAGCGCAGCTCGCTAATCGCTCAGTCGTGGTGAAAAAACTGAAAGCGCTGCCGCTGGAGGCGATCGTGCGCGGTTATCTGGTTGGCAGCGGCTGGAAGGAATATAAAGCCAAAGGTACGGTATGCGAGATCCCGCTGCCCGCAGGCCTGCAGGAAGCCTCAAAGCTGCCGCAGCCTTTGTTCACGCCATCCAGCAAGGCAGCAGTAGGCGAGCATGATGAAAATATCAGCATTGCCCAGGTTGAGGCACTGATCGGTAAGGCGCTGGCTGACCAGGTGGCCAAGGTTGCCATTGAGCTTTATACCAGGGCGGCAGAATATGCACTGACCCGCGGCATCATCATCGCTGACACCAAGTTCGAGTTCGGCCTGGATGAGAACGGTGTGCTGCATGTCATGGATGAAGTGCTGACCCCGGATTCATCACGCTTCTGGCCCGCCGAGAGTTACGCGGTAGGCAAGAACCCGCCAAGCTATGATAAGCAATATGTGCGTGACTGGCTGGAAGCCAGTGGCTGGAATAAAACCCCGCCGGCGCCGGCATTGCCTGATGATGTCGCCGCAAAAACCAGTGAAAAGTATATGGAGGCGTTCGAACGCCTGACCGGCAAACCCCTAAACCTGGAGTAAGCCTGTACGGCTTGCGGGCAATGTCTATCATCAATAAGCTCAAGGCTCTGGGCAGACAGCTGAAGCTGGAGTTGAAGGTGTATCGGCTGGTGTTGAAACATCCGCAGACGCCGTGGGTCGCCAAGTTGTTTTTAGGTTTGGCGGTTGCTTACCTGCTGTTGCCGTTTGATCTTATTCCGGACTTTATCCCTGTGATTGGCCAGCTGGATGACGTTGTCATTATCCCGGTGCTGCTTTATCTGGCGCTGCTATTCATACCGCAGTCGATTATCCAGAGCTGCCGGGAGCAGGTTGAGGCGCAGCTTGACACAAAGTGAAGCCGGCATTAGCAATTTATTACAAGTCTTTTAGTATGCCTTTTGTGCGGACTTGTTATAATTGCGCCTCAAAATCAGTCGTTAATTTATTTAGCAAATTTATATTTAGGAATAAACAATGTCATTGAACCAAGTGCCAACCGGCAAAGATGTCCCGAATGATTTCAATGTGATTATTGAAATCCCGATGCAGGGTGACCCAGTGAAATATGAAGTGGATAAAGAAAGCGGCGCGATTTTTGTAGACCGTTTCATGGGCACTGCCATGCATTACCCAGCGAATTACGGTTATGTGCCGCACACTCTGGCGGATGATGGAGACCCGGTTGACGTGCTGGTGATTACACCGGTGCCGCTGATCCCGGGCGTGGTTGTGCGCTGCCGCCCGATCGGCGTGCTGCTGATGGAAGATGAAGCAGGCCTGGATGCTAAAGTGCTGGCGCTGCCGGTTGATAAAGTGTGCGGTTTGTATACACATCTGAAATCATACAAAGACGTATCAGAAGGCCGCCTGGACATGATTGCGCACTTTTTCGCGCATTATAAAGACCTTGATAAAGGCAAATGGGTAAAAATCAACGGTTGGGGCGATGTAGACCAGGCCAAGAAAGAAATCCTGGATGGCGTTAAAAACTACAATGAAGCAAAAGTAAAACCGGCGTTTTAATTCATATTGGAACGTAAGCAGTAGACATTAAAAAAGGCAGCCCTGGCTGCCTTTTTTAATTCTGGTATCACGCTGCTGCAACGCCAAATAAACTGCCGACAGCAGCGGTGGCTATCATCGCCAGCACGCCCCAGAATGCGACGCGAGAGGCTCCTTTCACCAGGCTGGCACCTCCGGCCTGTGCCGCGAGGCCGCCGAGCGCTGCCAGGAATGCGAGCGATGTCGCCGCAACATATGGGATGGTGCTGGCTGCTGGGGCGAAAAATACCACCAGTAATGGCAAAGCGGCGCCGACCGCGAATGTCGCGGCAGAAGCGAGCGCCGCCTGCACCGGTTTCGCATTCATGGTGTCGGTGATGCCCAGTTCGTCACGCGAATGCGCAGCCAGCGCATCATGTGCGGTAAGCTGCACGGCCACCTGGCGCGCTAACTCCGGCGACAGCCCGCGCAAAGTATAGATTCCGGTCAGTTCATCCAGCTCATGTTCCGGTTGTGTGGCAAGCTCCTCCGTTTCGCGAGCGATGTCTGCGGCTTCGGTATCCGATTGCGAACTGACGGATACATATTCGCCTGCCGCCATCGACATCGCGCCAGATACCAGGCCGGCAACGCCGGTAATCAGGATGGTCTGGTGCGATGCGCCGGCAGAGGCTACGCCGATCAACAGGCTGGCGGTGGAAACGATCCCATCATTGGCACCCAGGACGGCGGCCCGCAGCCAGCCGATGCGATGTGAACGATGATATTCCGAATGCCGCATGCCAGTACCTTTGTGATTGAATTGCGTTAATGATAGCGAATTGCCGAAAGCCGTATTTTAACTGTTTGCCTTGGTTCAGGGGTGTTCATTTTCCATAAAAAAGGCGGCCGCGGCCGCCTCTTGCGTATTATCCAGTGTTACAGCAATGCCACGATCAGCAATGCCACGATGTTGATGATTTTAATCAGCGGGTTAACTGCGGGGCCTGCGGTATCCTTGTAAGGGTCGCCAACGGTGTCGCCGGTAACCGCCGCTTTATGCGCATCAGAGCCTTTGCCGCCGTGGTTGCCGTCTTCGATGTATTTTTTGGCATTGTCCCAGGCGCCGCCGCCGGTACACATGGAGATGGCTACAAATAAGCCAGTTACAATCGTACCCATTAACAAGCCACCAAGTGCGACCGGGCCTAATAACAGGCCTACGGCAACCGGTACCGCCACTGGCAGCAATGATGGAAGCATCATTTCCTTAATGGCTGCCGTGGTCAGCATATCCACGGCTTTACCATACTCAGGCTTAGCCGTGCCTTCCATAATGCCTTTGATGTCACGGAACTGGCGGCGGACTTCTTCAACTACTGCGCCTGCGGCACGGCCAACGGCTTCCATTGCCATCGCCGCAAACAGAAAGGGTATCAGCCCGCCGATAAACAGGCCGATAATGACCATGGGGTCGCTCAAGTCGAACTTGACTGCAATGCCGGCACCTTCCAGTTTGTGCGTATAGTCTGCAAACAGCACCAGTGCAGCTAAGCCGGCGGAGCCAATTGCATAGCCTTTGGTCACCGCTTTGGTGGTGTTGCCAACTGCATCCAGCGGGTCGGTTACATCACGCACGCTACTTGGCAGTTCCGCCATTTCTGCAATGCCGCCTGCGTTGTCGGTAATCGGGCCATAAGCGTCGAGCGCTACCACAATGCCGGCCATGCTCAGCATGGAGGTCGCGGCAATTGCAATGCCGTACAGACCTCCCAGGTGATAGGCTGCCCAGATGGCGATACATACAGACAGCACTGGCAGAGCTGTAGATTTCATTGAAACACCGATACCGGCGATAATGTTGGTGGCATGTCCGGTAGTGGAAGCCTGCGCTACGTGGCGAACCGGAGCATAATCAGTGCCGGTATAGTATTCGGTAATCCAGACTAAAGCTGCGGTGAGCACTAGCCCGACTGCGCATGCGCCAAACATCTGGTTGGCAGAAATCGCTAATTCGCCTGCCGTCACGCCTTGCGGGAACATTTTCATTGTAACCACATAGAACGCACCTAATGAAAGTATGCCGGCAACCGCCAGGCCTTTATACAAAGCCGGCATGACATTTTTCATGCCTGGCGATGCCTTGACGAAAAAGCAGCCGATGATGGAAGCCACGATAGAAACGGCACCCAGTAGTAGCGGGTAAAGTACCCCATTGGCACCGGCTGTTTTAATAAGCAAGCCGCCTAACACCATGGTTGCAATCAATGTGACGGCGTAAGTCTCAAACAGGTCGGCCGCCATGCCTGCGCAGTCACCTACGTTGTCGCCTACGTTATCTGCAATCACAGCCGGGTTGCGCGGATCATCTTCAGGGATACCGGCTTCAACTTTGCCCACCAGATCCGCGCCTACGTCTGCACCCTTGGTGAAGATGCCGCCGCCAAGGCGGGCAAAGATCGAAATCAGGGAGGAGCCGAATGCAAGGCCAATGAGCGGGTCAAGATCAGTTGCAGCCTCGCCGCCCAGGAATGCATAAAAACCGGCAACTCCGAGCAAGCCCAAGCCAACTACCAGCATGCCGGTGATTGCCCCGCCTTTGAATGCAACATCCAATGCCGGGCCTATGCCTTTGGTGGCGGCCTGCGCAGTCCGCACGTTGGCTTTAACCGATACATTCATGCCGATAAACCCGCATGCACCAGACAGCACGGCACCAACCACAAAGCCTATTGCAGTAGTGGCGTTGAGAAAAACGCCAATCAGGATAGCCAGTATGACACCGACAATGGTGATGGTTTTATATTGGCGGGCCAGGTAAGCGGCAGCCCCTTGTTGAATTGCGCCGGCGATTTCCTGCATGCGCGCATTACCGGCGGGTAAACCTGAAATCCATTTGCTCATCACTGCTCCATACAGAACCGCAATAATTGCGGCGCCGATGGCAACCATTAGTTCGACTGACATGACTTCTCCCTATCTATATTTTTATCAATTACGTTACTCAGGAAACTGCTGTAAAACGTCAAAATAAAACTAGTATGTGAAACCAGGTGCAAAACATTCGTTGTTGCTTAAAGCGATATACAGTAAAGCTGAATCGAAGGTGATTAGTGCGGTAAAGCTGAAGTGGCGGCTGATGGCTCCTTATGGTTTCAGAGTGTAAATAAATTGTAACATGCGTGCATTATTGCATTATTAAACAGCCCTCACAATAGAGCCTCTGCCGTGAAAGGCGCGCGTAACAACGCTGTGTCAGTCAGCTGTTTTGCAAAGCTTATCCAGCGCGTCGCCCAATGCCGTGCCTGCCAGTTTTTCGCTGAGCTCTTTCAAGCTGCTGACGGCTGCCGGAGTAAGCTTTCTGGGTGTTTTTCGCCTGGGTTGCGGGCTAGATTTTACTTGCACTTTTACGCGAATTGCAGTAACTTCACACACTTGCTTTTGTAGCTGAATCAATAGACTAGGCAGCAAAAGCTTAATTTTTGCCGCCACCGCGCTGTTGTCGGCATATACGTTTAATTGCTTGTTCTTGATGCTGCCTGCGCGGCTGAATTTAGCCAAGTTATCCGGGGCGATTGCATTCCAGATTTTTTGTGCATCCTGAGTTTCCTGCGTGCGCATGTGCAGCGCGTTAAGTTCAGGATTTTTAAGCAATGTATTGAATCGTTGCATGGCTGTTTATCTAATGCCTGTAATGATCAGGGGTAGTATGAATATCATTTTAGTCTCAAATAACATGGCGAAAGCAAAAACGCTTTCTGTGCTGCAAGTGAGTGTGGCCTTGGCAGCGCTGATGTTTTTGTCGGTTCTGATCGCCATGGTGCTCATTGTGCCACAGCAGCCAAGCGCACAACAGGGTGCAAAGTCATTAATACCGAACCATTTGCGATTTTCTTTTAATAATCCGCAAAAACATCTTGATGCCTATGCATTGCAGCTGGGCGAGCTGCAGGCGCGCATGATGCAGCTGGATGCGCAAAGCGAACGGCTGGCGAAACTGGCAGGGGAAAAAAGTCTGGCGCAGGATAATGCAACCGGCCGTGCGAAACCATCCAAGGCTGCGCCCAGGACTGAGGCTAAGCCTGAGCTAGGCAGCCCGGTTTCCAGCCTGCCCGGCACTGCTAATCTAGGTGGTCCGCTGGTCAGGAGCGGGCCGTTATCGGAAGCGGAATTGCAGGCGAAGATTGCCGAATTGATGGATAGGATTGAATCCAGTACCGAGCAGTTCAGCAGTATTGAAGCAAAGCTACTGCAGCAAAGCGTATTGAAAGACACCTTGCCAAACAGCAGCCCGGTCGCTGCGGCATTCAATTCATCAAGTTTTGGCTGGCGTATAGACCCTTTTAATGGGCATAAAGCGTTTCATGAAGGACTGGATTTTACGGCTGCGATGGGCACGCCTATCTTTGCAGCGGCAGGCGGCATCGTGTCAACTGCCGAGCAGACCCCTGATTATGGTAAACTTGTAAAAATTGATCATGGATCCGGCCTGGAAACACGCTATGCCCATGCTTCCAGGCTGTATGTCAGGGCTGGTGAGCGTGTAGAAAAAGGCCAGAAAATCGCAGAAGTGGGCAGTACCGGGCGATCAACCGGGCCACACCTGCATTATGAAATCAGGTTGGCGGGTAATCCTCTGGATCCAAGGAAATATCTAAAAGCAAGCAATTGACAGTATAGGTAATACATATAGTTTATAGGCACAGTAATCCAGAAGGCAGAAGCAAGCGCAGCTAAATCAGATTCATTAAATTTAGTATGTTTAATTTTTCTCCGGTATTTCACAATTACAATCCCATAATCGATTCATACACTAACCACAAAGTTTTATCCTCTAGCGGAAAGTCACTCATTTCATGATCTCCACGTTGTTCAAAAAATTATTCGGTAGCCGTAATGAAAGGCTTGTTAAACAATATGCGCAGAAGGTTCAGCAGATCAATGCACTAGAGCCGGCAATGCAGGCGCTGAGCGATGAGGCGCTCAGGGCTAAAACCGAGGAATTCAAACAACGTTACACCAATGGCGAAAGCCTGGAAAAACTGCTGCCGGAAGCCTTCGCAGTGGTGCGTGAGGGCAGTCGCCGTGCTTTGGGCATGCGCCATTTTGATGTGCAGCTCATCGGCGGCATGGTGCTGAATGCAGGAAAAATCGCTGAGATGCGCACCGGTGAAGGCAAGACTTTGGTGGCAACATTGCCGGCTTACCTGAATGCCTTAAGCGGCAAAGGCGTGCATGTGATTACCGTGAATGATTACCTGGCGAAGCGTGACGCGGAGTGGATGGGCAGGCTGTATAACTTTTTAGGTTTGTCGATCGGCATCAACCTGTCGCAAATGACAAGTGAAGCCAAGCGCCTGGCCTATGCGGCCGATATCACTTATGGCACCAATAATGAGTACGGGTTTGATTACCTGCGCGATAACATGGTGTACGGCGCTGAAGAACGTGTACAGCGCGGCCTGAATTATGCGCTGATTGATGAGGTCGACTCTATTCTGATCGACGAGGCACGGACGCCTTTGATTATTTCAGGTCAGGCCGATGATAGCGTTGCCTTGTATACCCAGATCGACGCCGTAGCGGCAAGACTGGTTGCGCAGAAAGAAGAAGAAGGCGAAGGCGATTTCTGGGTAGATGAAAAAGCCCAGAACGTCGTGATGTCCGAGCAGGGACATGAGCATGCTGAAGCCTTGCTGGCACAAGCTGGCCTGCTGGCGGAAGGTTCCAGCTTGTATGAGGCTTCCAACATTACACTGGTGCATCACCTGTACGCATCGCTGCGTGCGCGTAACCTTTATCATAGAGACCAGCATTATGTCGTGCGCGATGGCGAAATTGTGATCGTGGATGAATTTACCGGCCGTATGATGGCTGGCCGCCGCTGGTCTGACGGTTTGCATCAGGCGGTAGAGGCGAAAGAAGGCGTGGAGATCCAGAAAGAGAATCAGACGCTTGCATCGATTACTTTCCAGAACTATTTCCGTATGTATGCGAAGCTTTCAGGCATGACAGGTACCGCTGATACCGAGGCGTACGAGTTCAACCAGATCTATGGCCTGGAAACCGTAGTGATCCCGACGCACCGCCCGATGCAGCGCAAGGATGCGATGGATAAGGTTTACCGCACTGCCCGCGAGAAATATGCGGCAGTGATCGAAGATATTAAAGGCTGTCAGAGCCGCGGCCAGCCTGTGCTGGTGGGTACCACTTCAATTGAAAACTCCGAGCTGATTTCACAATTGCTGACAGAGGCTAAGCTGGAACATCAGGTCTTGAATGCGAAACAGCATGAGCGCGAGGCGCAGATCATTGTGCAAGCTGGCCGCCCGGGCGTGATCACGATTGCGACCAATATGGCTGGCCGTGGTACCGATATCGTACTTGGCGGCAATCCTGAGCCGGAAATTGCGCAGGTTGAAGCGGATGCAACTTTGACTGAAGCTCAAAAAGCTGCACGTATCGAACAAATCAAAGCGGATTGGAAAATACGCCACAACGGCGTATTGGCCGCCGGTGGCTTACATATCGTGGGCACGGAACGTCATGAATCGCGCCGCGTGGATAACCAGCTGCGCGGCCGTTCCGGTCGCCAGGGTGATGCGGGTTCCAGTCGTTTTTATCTTTCACTTGAAGATCAGTTGCTGCGTATTTTTGCTTCAGACCGCGTATCGGCCATCATGGGTAAGCTGAACATGCCGGATGGCGAAGCGATCGAGCACCCTTGGGTAACACGGGCGATTGAAAATGCGCAGCGCAAAGTCGAAGGCCGTAACTTTGATATTCGTAAACAGCTGCTTGAATATGATGACGTAGCGAATGACCAGCGCAAGGTCGTGTATGAACAGCGCAATGAGCTGCTGGAAGCCACCGATGTGGGCAGCACCATTGCTGCGATGCGTGAAGATGTATTGCTCAATATGATCGCAACGCACATTCCGCCAGGCAGCGTTGAAGAGCAGTGGGATGTGCCTGCCCTTGAGCGTGAACTTAAAGCCGAGACCGGCCTTGAGCTGCCGTTGCAGAAAATGCTGGAAGACAATCCGGATATTCATGAAGAAACGCTGCGCGACTTCATTCTTGCCGAGGCCAGCAAAGCCTATGCTGAGAAAGAAAAGCAGGCCAGCCCTGAGATCCTGCGCCAGTTCGAGCGCTCGGTCATGCTGCAGAGCGTGGATAACCACTGGCGCGAGCATTTGTCAGCGCTGGACCATTTGCGTCAGGGTATTCATTTACGTTCCTATGCGCAGAAAAACCCTAAGCAGGAATATAAGCGCGAGGCATTTGAATTGTTTGAAGGCCTGCTGAACACCATTAAAACCGAAGTGACCAAAGTGACCATGCTGGTGCAGGTGAAAACAGAAGCCGACGTGGAAGCGGTTGACAGGCCGGTGGAAGTGGAAAACGTGCAATACCAGCATGCCGATTACAATGAAGCGCTGGGCACAAGCGCTGCCGACGATGACGCCGCTTCAGCTTCGCAGCCTATGGTACGTGAGGGTATCAAGGTCGGCCGTAATGATCCTTGCCCATGCGGTTCCGGCAAGAAATATAAACAGTGCCATGGTGTGTTAAGTTAATGGCGTGTTAAGTTAATGGTGTATTGAGTTAAACTGTATTGATTTAATACGGAATAGGGATATCAATCTTTTTTAAGCGGAATAGCATGTCAGAAATTACACAGGAAGAAGTTCAGTCTCCCTGCATCGGTGTATGCAGTATTGATGAAACCTCTGGCTACTGCCAGGGGTGTTATCGTACGATTGAGGAAATCAAAGGCTGGTGGGATATGAGCCCGCCGCAACAAGGCAAGCTGGTTGCCGATCTGGAACAGCGCCAGAATCAGGCGATCAGTTTCGATTAATGATGCGGCAAGCTGCTGTGCTCCAGCAGCTTGGCCAAAGCATCTTCTGCGCAGGTATCGATCCGGATGGTCTCGCCGGCCTCGGCGGCTGACAGTGCCTGTGCAGTTTCAAGCTGATGTTCCAGAACCGCCAATGTCGCTTCTGATGCATCGTTCCCGGATTGCTGCCGGTTGCTGATGCGCTGCTTCAACTCCTGCACCGGCGCGTGGAAATCCAATATCACAAAAGCCAGCTGTTTTTTCGCAGCCAGCTCTGCAAATAGGCCGCGCTGGCTGGCTTGTAAGAAAGCCGCATCGATCAGCACCGTAAAACCAGCATCCAGAATTGATGATGCGAGCTCGGCCAGCCTGAGATAAACAAGCTGCACGTTTTCCGCCGTGTATACACCTTCATTCACCGAATTACCTGCATTTTTTGCGGAGACCAGGCGTTTGCGCTCAACATCCGAACGCAGGTGTATCATGCCCAGGCGTTCTGCAAGCTGGCAGCTGAATGTCGATTTTCCGGAGCCTGAGTAGCCATGCGTAATTAACAGCCTGGGTGCCGCCGGCCGACTGTATTTTGCGGCAAGCCCTGCGTAATTTTCCGCTTCATGCAGATCCTGCTGTTTTTTATGCTGCTGCCAGCGCAGCAGCGCTACCTTGCATCGCACCAATGCCCGATATACCAGGTAATAAGGTAATAAAGTGATGCCGGCATAATCGCCGTTCCTGCTCAGGTAACGGTTAAGGAAACGGTAGGCGAACTGGTTAAGGCCGCGTTGCTGCAGATCCATGACTACAAAGGCAATTTCGCTGATCACGTCGATCCAGTGCAGGCCGGGGTTGAATTCAATGCCATCGAACGGGGTGACCTTGTGATTGATCAGCGTGATGTTGCCCAGGTGCAGGTCACCGTGGCATTCGCGTATAAAGCCGTTCTTCTTGCGCAGTTCCATCAACCCTGCGTATTTCAGCAATGCCTGGTCGCCCCAGTGCGCCAATCCGGATATCTGCTCGAGAAGTTTTCCGTGATGGACCAAGGGTCGGATATTGGTGACGTTGCCTTGGAACCAATGGTGGATTTCCTGCGGGGTACCGAAATGGTCATTGGCGGTATCGGCTCTTGCACTGTGATGAAAATCGGCGGTCAGGTCGGCCAGCTGGTCTATCATGCCGCAGCTGAGACGGCCCTGGTCTGCGAGATGGCTTAGTAGCTGGTTACCGTCGAATTGCTTCATGCGTACGGCGTATTCGATGATTTCGCCGCTGCCATCCACTTTCGGGGCCTGCGGTGAGCCGGTTATCGGCACAACGTCCAGGTAAAGGCCGGGCGCGAAACGGCTGTTAAAACGCAGCTCTTCCAGGCAATAGAAATGCCGTTTCTTCAGGGTAGAGAAGTCAAGGAAATCAAAGCGGATGTTTTTCTTGATTTTGTAGGCAAAGCGGCCTGTCAGCAGCACCCATGAAATGTGGGTTTCAATCAGTTCAATGTTGGATACCGGGTGCGGATAAGCCGCTGGGTCCAGTAAAGCTTGAATTAAACTCAAGGCAGCACCTCTGCGATATGGTTTTAATCCTGCGTGCCGATAATCACGCCCTGACTTCTGAGGTCTTCCAGTATGGACAGCCCGAACTCAATGATACTCTCTGGCTGGGGATGTTGTAACTCATTTGCGAGTAAAGTGAGTGCCTGCCTGCCGCTGAGCGGCTGATCCTGCAGCAGGGAGATCAGGCGGTAGGTAACAGCATTCAGTTCTATGAACTTTACATGATCGTCTGCGTTGCGGAACACCAGCAGCTGGGTGCTTTCCGGTTGCCGGGGTTTGTGGCGCGGTGAAATCCTGTGTACTGCGTATTCATAATTGAGCAGTTGCATCGATGGTGAGAAAACCGGCCTGCCATGTCCCAGGTCGACAGCCGGCTGCGCTTCTTGTATAACGGCAGCCGCGGCCGAAGCTACCGATAACTCCACCCATTCGTAATGGCACAGGCTGATGAAGTAAGGCGGAAGCTGCTGCAACCCGGGTGCGGGCAATTGCAGAAACTCGATAAATTGTGCAGGAATGCTGCGGAACAATGGGTCGTTGGCGGAATAATCACGCATGAAGGCCTGGTTCAGCTTTAACCAGCGGCGTTTGCCAAGCACTTTGCGCGCAACCGGAAAACAGGCGGAAACCGATTCGAATAAATTATTGAATACGATTTCTTCATACACCGCCATGCGCTCATCCGGAACGCCTGCAAGCGGGGGCTGGTTCTGCGGGTCGCGCAGCCGGGCCGTGAATGCCAGTTGATAACGCTGAAAGCCTGCTAGCTCTGCCATGATAGTGCGTTTTAGCCTGTCATCAGTTCTGCTGCGTGCTGAAATGCAGTAGAACGCTGGCTGGCCTTGCTCTGGTAGTCGGCAATCTTGTCGATTTCATGCATTAATACGCCGAGCGGCGGTATGTTGTTGTCGCGTTCCAGTAATGTAGGGAAGGCGCCAAATAGCCGATAAGCGTCTTCCAGCAAGTCCCAGACCGGGTCGATGACGTTTTCCCCGTGGGTGTCGACCAGCAGGTTCGGCGTTTGGCGGTAATGCCCGGCCATATGGCTGTAAATAATGCGCTCGCCCGGAATATGGCGCAGGAACGCATGCGGGTCAAAGCCGAAATTGACGCTGTTGACGTAGATGTTGTTGATGTCGAGGTGAAGCAGGCAGTCGGCCTCGGTGATGACTGCATTGATGAAGTCGATCTCGCTCATTTCGGAAATCGGTGCGGCCACGTAAAACGAGGCATTTTCAACCCCTATGCGCTGTCCCAGGATATCCTGGGTCTGGCGTATGCGCTGCGCCACATAATGCACGGCTTCTTCGGTGAACGGAATCGGCAGCAGGTCGTAAAGATAGCCCTGCCTGCCTTTGAAGCCATCGGTGCAGTAGCTTAAATGCTCGGTATACACCGGTATCTTGTATTGGTGCAGGAATGCCCTGACCTGTTGCAGGAAATCCACATTAAGCGGGCTCAGCCCGCCTAATGAAAGGCATAGGCCATGGCATACCACAGGGTAGCGCTCTACGAACCAGTCCAGCTGCCTGGCGGCTTTGCTGCCGGCACTGATCCAGTTTTCCGGCGCAATTTCCACAAAGTGGATATTGGCTAACTGTTCCTGTCCGTACAGTGACTGGATCTGGGGTATCAGCTCACGCTTGAGCCCCAGACCCGTGCCTTGTATCTGGCTGATGGTTGCCATGGGTGGTTAACGCTGAAGGTGCCGCTTATTTTTTGTCGCCGCCGCATTTACCCTCGTGGGCTTTTTCTGCGCTGCATTTGCCTTCAGCTGCCTTGTCGCCGCCACATTTACCTTCGTGGGCCTTTTCTGCACTGCATTTGCCTTCGGCGGCTTTCTCTCCGCCGCATTTGCCTTCCTTCGCTTTTTCGGCGCTGCATTTGCCTTCAGCCACTTTTTCGGATTTTTTCATGTTGGCGCCGCATTTACCGGTGCCACATTTGCCATCCTTGATTTTTGTGCTGCTGTCAGCCACCTGGTAGCCATTCGAGAGGGATTTCATCACGAATGGGTTTTCTGCTGCATTGACGGTTGCCGCAGCGATAGAAAGCGCAAAAGCGCCGCCGATAGCAAGGGAGATCGATTTCTGAGTTTTGTTCATTTTAAATTCCTTAAATATAATTAAAGACAAGCAGGGTTTGAGTCGGCAGGTTCGGCAATTTATTCCTGATCAGGTTCAATCGTATGCAGAATCCTGTTTTTTACTTCCAGCGGTAATTTGATAGTGCTGTCCTGTTCTATGCCATACCTGATCCGGTGCAGGGCCGTACGCAACATCATCAGCTGGCGCTTGAACTGTGTGCATGGATCGCATATTAAAAGATGCAGCCTGAGCAGTATCTTTTCCGGCAACGACAGCGGACGGTCTAAAGATTGTGAAATGAGCCTGCTGGCTTGTTTACAGGTAAACATGCTATTTCCCGTCACCTATGACCAGTTTAACTCTAAACATTTCCTTAATCCCATCCGTGCTCTATACAGCATTACCCAGGCATTGGTCGCGGTAATGTCGAGTTCCTTACAAATATTTTCATTCTCCAGTTCATGTACGTCACGCAGCATGAAAATGGCTTTTAATTTCTTGGGTAGTTTGCTCAGGCACTCGTCAAGCACAGCCAGGAACTGTTTTTGTTCAAGCGCGTTGTCCGGCATGTCCAGCGTCTGCGGTTTGTCGAGCCAGTGGCCGGAGTTGTCGAAAAAATCATCCATGCTGTGTTCGGCAGCATCAAGGTCAACGAGATCCGAGACCGGCTGTTCGCGTATCTGTTTACGCTGTAAATCAATGATCTTGTGCTTCAGTATGCCGGTAAGCCAGGTTCTTGCTGAAGAATCGCCTTCAAAACTATTGTTTCTGATGGCAGCGAGCATCGTTTCCTGCACGGCATCTTCGGCAAGATGCTGATCCCTTAATCTTGCCAGCGCAAAGCGATACAGGTAATCGCCATGCGCATTGAGCCAGTCGTTGAGATTGTTTTCCGCCACTATGCCTTTCCAACTCTTTCATTCAGCAGCCCAAGATAATGGGCTGAATCCAATGGGATGTTATTTCGCTGTGAATGCCAGATGGTTTCTGCCAGGCATTCCAGCAGGTCATGCTGTGCACTGTGCCTGTCACCATATTTTTCGACTAATGTAGCATAGACTTGACTGATGCCGATAGGCTGATTGATGCTGATCTGCTCAATCACCGACAGATGCAGGCTGATATGCAGGAACGGATTGGTTTCGCCCATCTCGGGAAAGTACTGCTGGCTCATATAGCGTTCGGGCGCGTCCAGTATCGCATGGTATTCAGGGTGCATCTGTATGACTTCAACTGCAATTTTCTCCAGGTCCGTCAGTGCCGAGTTCTGTTTGAATTTGGCCCATGCATCAAATAGGAATTGGCGCGCCTGGTCTCGGCTTGGATTGTATAAGCTCATATTAAGTCTTGAATACCGTTAATTTATGCGGTTGAAAATAAGGAAAGTACTGCCGAGTAAGGTAAAAGGCGGTTATTGCCATTGATATAGGCAATTTCACCATTGCCGTAAAAGCCTAATACCGGCATGCCGGGAAAAGCTTTGGTAATGACTTTGAGGTCGCGGTCTACGCCATCGTAAAAATACGGCCCTCTACCCAGGCAGGAAAACATCAGCCCGAAACCGGGCTTGCTGCCAAGTGCGCCGGTCAGGCTGTCTGCCAGTATTGCAATGTCGGCTTCCGCAACCTCGGTGGCGCGTAAAGACCAGCTCAGGAACTGGCCTGCCTGCAGTGGCTGTGCCAGGGTGATGCTGCCGTCAGCCTCATCGCAGCTGATGACGGTGGTCTGGTTGAAATTGCCTGCCGTGATGGCTTCTGCGCTATCGGCATATAAAGCGATGATGAGATGCAGCGGCACGGCTTCATCACTTCTGCTGTGTGATTTCCAGGCTTTTTGCAGCCCGTTCAGCGCTGGCTGCTGGTTGAGTTGCAGCAGGTCGAATTGTTCTATTTGCTGGATCTGCTGCGGCTGCGTCAGCAACTGCACGCCGTGGGAAGTTCCGGTAGCCACTTTGACGCCGGAAAAAAATGCTTCGACATAGCCTGATACCTCACCTTTGGCATTCTGCCATACGGAAAACGGGCCCTGACCTATGGCGTCTCCCGATACGCCGCCATAACGCTGCCTGCTGTTGCTGAGCCAGATACTGTTGATGGCGTTGGGTGCGGTAAGCGTGAGCAGCGGCTGGTTGCTGGTGTTCCTGTTCGGTAATTCCAGTGAGACACTGTCACCAAAAACCATCGCCGCCGCGGCCGGGGCATCCAGCACCCAGTCTTCTTCGGTGAAGATACCGGTTGCGGAGCAGCCCATGACCTGCATGCAGTTAGCCGCTTTGGCAGCGGCTTTGATGGCCTGCTGCGGATTGCCGGCAAATTCGGATGTGAGCAGGAGCAGCACGCTGTTTGCAATGCTGATGTCAGCCTTCTGCATGGCATTGGTAACTGCTTGTGCCGCCAGGTCAGCGGAAGCCTCTTTGCCCAGCACGATGCTGGTCGCGACTTTCATGCCTGACCCCGTGGGGCGCTGTCAGGCGCCGGGTTGAATTCTTTTGCCTTGTATTCGCATAGGTCGGCAATGCAGCATTGGCCGCATTTTGGCTTGCGCGCTGTACAGGTATAACGGCCATGCAGGATCAGCAGGTGATGTGCATCCTGCATGAATTCTTTAGGAATGGTTTTGAGATATTTGTTTTCGACTTCAAGTACGGTTTTGCCGGGGGCGAGGTTAATGCGGTTCCCCAGCCTGAACAAATGGGTGTCTACGGCTATCGTGGGCTCGCCAAAAGCGGTGTTCAGGATGACATTGGCGGTTTTACGGCCAACGCCCGGCAGCGCCTCCAGCGCGGCACGGCGACCGGGAACCTGTGACTGATGTTCGGTGATGAGTTTCTGGCAGGTCAGCAGAATGTTTTTGGCCTTTGAGTGATAAAGGCCAATCGACTTGATATAGCTTTCCAGTCCATGCAGGCCAAGTGCAAGTATTGCTTCCGGCGTATTGGCAACGCTGAACAGTTTGTCTGTAGCGATATTGACGCCTTTATCCGTGGCCTGTGCCGACAGGATGACCGCAATCAGCAGCTCGAAGGTGCTGCTGTGCTTGAGTTCGGTAGTCGGGTTGGGAATTGCAACGCTTAGGCGTCTGAAGATTTCAAGGCGTTGCTGGGCATTCATAAATCAAGGGCGGTATCAGTGATTGAGCGCAGGCTCAAGATTGTCTTGCGGCGTGTCCGTTTTCTTTGAATTCCTGACTTCTGCCCAATTGCGTAACGCAACCAGCATACCCAACCCCAGAAACGCCCCCGGCGGCAATACTGCCAACAGGAATCCATGGTAATCAGGAACGACGGTCAGCACGAATTGCTTGGCTGCCGGCCCAAATACCAGGTCCAGCCCGGAGAATAGCGTGCCTTTGCCGAAAATCTCGCGCACGCCGCCGAGCAGGCCGAGCACCAGCGTGCCGCCTATGCCCATCATGAAGCCGTCCAGCACTGATGGCACAAAGGTGTTTTTGGCCGCAAAAGATTCAACGCGAGCCAATACGATACAATTCACGACAATCAGCGGAATGAAGATGCCCAGTACTTTGTGCAGGGGTTGGGCAAAAGCGTTGATCGACATGTCGATGATGCTGACCAGCGCCGCGATGACCAGGATAAACACCGGCACGCGGATTTCGCTGGGCACCAGCTTGCGCACCGGTGAAACAGCACCGTTTGATGCAGCCATGACCAAAGCGGTTGCCAGCCCCAAACTGATGCCATTGACGGCGGTGGTAGTGACTGCCAGGGTAGGGCACAGACCCAGTAGCTGCACGACGCCGGGATTCTGTTTCCACAGCGCGTTAACGGTGATTTCTTTATAGTTACTCATGCTTAATCCTTATGCCCGGATGAGGGTTCTGATGATGGCTGCTGTTCCTGTTGCAGCACATGCCGGTTCTGTTCATAGAACTGCAATGCTTTTGCAACCGCTTTTACAACCGCGCGCGGCGTAATGGTTGCACCCACCATGTAATCGAACTTGCCGCCGTCTTTTTTGACTTTCCATTGTTCGGCAGGTGTTTTTTCGACAGATTCATGATCGAATAGTTTTATCCAGTTGCCATGCGCGATGTCAATGTAATCACCCAAGCCCGGGGTTTCTTTATGGGCAAGCACGCGCACGCCGCTCACGGTACCGTCGGCACGGATCGCGATCAGCAGTTTAATGTCGCCGCTGTATCCGTCATGGGCGATCGCCTCCAGTATGACCGCTGCGAATTTATGATCCTGTTTTGCGATATAGGCTTTGCTCGGGGTTTTGTTGCCCAGCAAGTCATTAGGCGCGATCTCGACCACATTCTTTAACAGGCTGTCATCATCCTTGCTGTTAGCGTTGCCGTAGTAATGTTCATCCGGCAGGATCTGCCTGAATAGCGCCAGCCGTGCTTCGGCTTCGCTTTTTTCGATAGGCTCGCGTGTAATATTGAATACGTAGGCGAGCAGTGCTGTGCCGATCAGGGCAAAAGCCACCATGGTAACGGCAGTGACAGAAGTATGTTTGAAAACGGTATCTGACATATGTGGTTTAGTTCTTAGTATGGCCAAAAACACGCGGCTGTGTATGTGCATCAATCAGAGATACGCACATGTTCATGAGCAGTACGGCAAAAGCGACGCCATCCGGGTAGCCGCCATAAACGCGAATCAGGTACGTCAGTATGCCAACGCCGGCGGCGAAATACAGCTTGCCGCGCGGTGTGGTCGGGCCGCTGATCGGGTCTGTGATGATAAAGAAAGCGCACAGCATCGAGGCGCCGCTCATCAAATGAAACAGCGGGTCTGCAAAATGCGCCGGGTTAAGCGTATAAAAGATCAGCGACATTGCAGCCAGCGCCCCCAGGAAAGCCGTAGGCAGATGCCAGCTGATGATACGCTGCTGCAGCAGGTAAAGGCCGCCAAGCAGATACGCTGCGGTGACGAGCTCGCCGCCTTTGGCTCCCCAGGTGCCGAAGATTGGTGCCTGCGTGATGCCGTGAACCTCATGTTTGAGCATGAGCTGCGTCTTTAAGTAGTCCAATGGTGTCGCCGAAGTCACGGCGTCCATTTTTACATTTGCAGGCAGGGCATTGCCGAAAATGAACTGCAGCTGATCCATGAAACCCAGTTTTGTCTGCGCCAGCACTAAAGGCGCCGGCCATTTGGTCATGATGATCGGAAAAGAAATCAGCAATACTGCATAGCCGACCATGGCCGGGTTGAATGGGTTGTAGCCGAGCCCGCCGTACAACTGCTTGGCAATCACGATTGCGAAAAACGTACCTACCACAACCAGCCACCAGGGCGCCAATGGCGGCAATGCCAGTGCCAGCAGCCAGGCAGTGACCACTGCGCTCAGGTCTGACAGGTAAGGACGGATCGGGCGCTGGCGCAGTTTCAGTAAAGCGGCTTCTGAAACAAGCGCTGTGATGGTCGCCAGGGATATGGTGACCAGTATCCCGCCGCCATAGATCCATACGTAGGCAAAAATACCCGGGATAAGGGCCAGCAGTACTTTCAGCATGATGATGCTGACGGTAGGTGCGTTGGTGATGTAAGGTGAACGGTTCAAGTGTTTATCCTGGGATCAAAGTTTTATTTTGGCCTGTTGTGTTTAAGCTTCCGGGTCCGAATCCTGCGCCTTGGCTGCCTGCCTGGCTTTTTCTCGTATCGCATCAATTTCGCTGATTTCGGCTTTTACGGCGGGGCTGGCGTCCTCAACATTCCTGGGGGCAATGCCAGCCTGGGCTGCGGCCAGTTTCTGGGCTTTTGCGCGTTCGATTGCGGCGGCAATTAGTGCCTGTTTGTCTTTTTTTGCCTGGTCTGCTTTGGCTTGGTCTGCCTCGGTTTGCTCCGCTGCATGAGCTGGTTCAGCTTGCGCAGGCTGGCTGCTGCCAGCCGTATCCGCAGTTGCAGGTTTTTTCTGCGGTTCAGCTGACTGGGCTGCTGCTTTTAATGCTTTTGCGCGCTCGATTGCTGCAGCAATCGCGGCTTTTTTGGCGTCATCGGCACTTGCAGTAGCGGCCGGTGTTTCTGTGGCCGGCTTAGCCGGAGCAGTTTTGGCTTGTTCTGTTTTCGCGCTTTCTGCTGTTGCGCTTTCTGTTTTTACGGCATCTGTTTTTACGGCATCAGCAGTTTTTGCACTATCAGCTTTGCCGGCGGCTGCGCGTTCGGCATGTTTCTGGGCGCGTTCCAGTTTTTCGCGTTCAATGCGTGCCAGCCTGAATTCGTTGCGCTCGCGTGCAAGGTCGGCGGCCTCTTTCGCTTTGTCAGCGGCAATGATCTCGCTTTTGGCATAGCGGTAATATTGCACCAGGGGGATATTGCTTGGGCATACGTAGGTGCAGCAGCCGCATTCGATACAATCGAACAGGTTGTAGTCGCGTGCTTTTTCAAAATTGTCCGATTTTGAGAACCAGTAAAGTTCCTGTGGCTGCAGGTTTACCGGGCAGGCATCTGCACAGCGTGCGCAGCGTATGCATGGCATTGCCGGCGGTGGCGGGGCAAACAGGTCGGGCGTGGCTGCAATGATACAGTTTGCCGCTTTGGTGATCGGCACGTCTATCGTGGGCAGGTCAAAGCCCATCATCGGTCCGCCCATAATGAAATGCGTGGTGCCGGGCTTGGTGCCATCCGCGGCATCGATCAGGGTCTGCAGCGGTGTGCCGAACAGCACTTCAAAATTCCGCGGCGAGTTTACGCTGCCTGTGATCGTAACAATGCGGTCAACCGCAGGTTCGCCATATGCAAAATAGCGGTAAATCGCCAGTACCGTGGCCACGTTGAATACCTGTACGCCAACATCGGTGGAACGTTTGTCATGCGGGATCTCCATCCCCAGCACCAGATGGATCAGGCGGCGCGCATCACCGCTAGGGTACAGGGTAGGTACCACTTTGACCGATGTGCCGGGCAGGGCCTTGCAGGCTTCAGCCATGGCTGCGGTTGCTTCCGGCTTGTTGTCTTCTATGCCGACGATGCAGTTCTCGGCGCCGAGCAGGAATTTCACGATTTCCATGCCCTTGACGATTTCATCTGCACGTTCGCGCATCAGCATGTCGTCGCAGGTGATGTATGGCTCGCACTCTGCGGCATTGATTACCAGGGTATGTATGCCGGATCTGCCATCGGCGCGCACTTTGATGTGGGTGGGGAATGTTGCGCCACCCAGGCCAACGATGCCTGATGACCGCAGGTTCGCTACCAGTGTTTTTTTATCGGTATTGCGCCAGTCCACCGGATGCAGTGTTGTCCATTCATCCAGGCCATCCGGCGTCAGCGTGATGCACATGTCGGGCAGGCCTGACGGATGCGGAATAATCTCTTCACCGATGGCGGCCACCGTGCCGGAAGTCGGCGCATGAATGGCGGCTGATAATGTACCCTCGGCTTCTGCCAGCATTTGCCCTTTCAGGACGCGCTCACCTACCTGCACTTTGATTTTCGGAATGTAGCCTACATGCTGGCGCAATGGCAGGACAAGCCTTTCCGGAATGGCGAGTTTTTTAATCGGCGCGCTTGTGGACTGCTGTTTCTGGCCGTCCGGGTGTACGCCGCCATGAAATTTATGCACGGCATCGGTGTCTGCTGTCTGGCCGCGAATCAATCTGCTTGCGAATTGGATAATTGAGTTCATGATTAAACATGCCCTTCTTTAGCCGGCATTGCTTTAATCGGGATCACGGGGTATTTCCATTTCCAGTTGTCAGGGGTTTCGCCAATCGGTTTCATCGTGATGCAGTCTACCGGGCAGGGAGCAAGGCATAATTCACATCCGGTGCACTCTGAAGCAATAATGGTGTGCATGTGCTTTGCAGCGCCCAGAATGGCGTCTACCGGGCAGGCCTGGATGCAGAGCGTGCAGCCTATGCAGGTGTTTTCGTCAATGAACGCGACGGACTTCGGTTTAGGCAAGCCATGTTCCGCATTGAGCGGCTTGTATTCCACACCCATCAGGTCAGCCAGGGCGTGTGCGCCTGCATCCCCGCCGGGCGGACACTGGTTGATGTCGGCTTCGCCTTTGGCAATTGCCATTGCATAAGGCTTGCAGCCGGGATAGCCGCACTGGCCGCATTGAGTCTGCGGCAGAATTGCGTCAATACGCGCTACCAGCGGATCTCCTTCTACTTTGAATAAAAGCGCGGAAATGCCGAGCGTAATACCCAGCACCAAGGCCAGGCCGAGCATAATATAGAGGGCGGTCAACATATCAGGGGGCGTAATTTAAAGCTAATATTTATCAAGTCCGGCAAAACCCATAAATGCCAGGCTCATGAGTGATGCGGTGACCATGGCGATTGCCGAGCCTTTGAACACGGCCGGAACATCGGCGGCTTCGAGTCTTTCGCGCATGGATGCAAACAGGATGAGTACCATTGAAAAGCCAATCGCGCCGCCCATGCCGAAAAACAGCGATTCCAGAAAGCTGTGGCTGGACTGTGCGTTCAGCAGCGGAATGCCCAGTACTGCGCAATTGGTGGTGATGAGGGGCAGGAAAATACCCAAGGCCTGGTGCAGCGGAGGAAAATTCTTTTCCATGACCATTTCGGTAAACTGCACGACGCCTGCAATGACGACGATGAAGGATAAGGTGCGCAGGTAAAGCAGGCCGTTCGGTTCCAGCAGGTAGTGGTTGATGCCCCAGCTTGTCATGGAGCCTATACTCAATACAAAAGCCGTGGCGCCGGCCATGCCGACAGAGGCTTCCAGTTTTTTGGAAACCCCCATGAACGGACACAGCCCGAGGATCTTGACCAGCACAATATTGTTTACCAGTACTGTGCCAATCAAAATCATGATGTAGTGATGCAAGTCAAAAGCCATATTGAATTCTTCTGCTACAAAAGAGCGTACACAAGCCTGAATTATACCGTTTTTGCTACTGTGCTGATTCAATAAAGCGCAGCAAAAGTATTAAGACCTGTAAATATATTTAGTGTGTGTAAATAGCTTGTAAGTTTACGAATAGAGTGTGTTTATTTATTCGTCTTTTCAGTTAAAATGGAAGATTATAAATTGTTTTAGGTTTGCTATGTTGCAAGGCAGTATGGTCGCTATTGTTACGCCTATGTATGAAGATGGGCGTCTGGATATTCCATCGTTAAGCGCGCTGATTGATTTTCATATTGATCAGGGTACGGATGGGATTGTTATCGTTGGCACTACCGGTGAATCACCCACGGTAGATTTTGAAGAACATTGCCTGCTGATTGAAACAGCCGTGAGCCAGGTGAATGGCCGGGTACCGGTGATCGCCGGTACCGGAGCCAACTCCACTAAAGAGGCAATCGAACTGACGCAGAAAGCCAAAGACCTGGGTGTGGATGCCTGTCTCCTGGTTGCGCCATACTACAACAAGCCTACGCAAGAAGGCTTGTACCAGCATTTTAAAGCCGTTGCCGATGCGGTTCAGATTCCGCAGATCCTGTACAACGTACCTGGCCGTACCGGCTGTGACATCACAAACGACACAACGCTGCGCCTGGCAGCCCATCCGAATATCGTCGGTATCAAAGATGCGACGGGTGGCCTGGAGCGCGGCACAGACTTGCTGTTAAGGGCGCCGAAAGATTTTGCCGTATTCAGCGGCGATGATGCGACTGCGATGCCATTGATGCTGCTGGGTGCACGGGGTGTGATTTCCGTAACGGCCAATGTAGCGCCGAAACTAATGCATGAAATGTGTGTCTCTGCTGTGGCGGGTGATGTGAACCTGGCGCGTGAAATTAATGCAAAACTGTTTGCATTGCACCAGAAACTGTTCGTTGAAGCCAATCCGATCCCGGTGAAATGGGTGCTGCAGCAAATGGGCATGATCAAGACCGGCATTCGCCTGCCATTAGTGAACCTGTCAGCCCAGTATCACGATGTATTGCGCGCAGCATGCAAGGCAGCCCAGATTCTTTAACGTAATACTTTAAGCAAAGAGGTTTGAATGAAACAAGTCAATATCGAGTCAACCCAGATTGATATTCAACACGTTAAGGCTAGAACAACATCATTATTGTTACCTTTATTATTGCTGGCTAACTTAACTGCCTGTGATTCCATCCCTTTTATCGATAATACCTCGGATTATAAAGGTGCTGGTCGTTCGCGCCCATTGGAAGTTCCGCCGGACCTGACTGCCAGCCCGAGCAGTGATACCTATGCGGTTCCGGGCAGTACCAGTTATTCAAGCTATACCCAGGCGCAGGAAGGCCAGGAAATCGGTGTTGAGAAAGTGCTGCAGACACCTGAAGGCGTTCGTCTTGAGAGATCTGGTGCACAAAGCTGGCTCGTTGTGGATGCGCCTGCCGAGAAAATATGGCCTGTGGTGCGTGAGTTCTGGATTGATATGGGGTTTGCTGTGCGTGTCGAGAATGCGCAGATCGGTGTCATGGAAACCGAATGGGTTGAATCTGATGCTATCAAGAAAGATACGTCAGGCAATGCGCTGGATAAATTCGATAAATGGCTGGATAAGTTATCCGGTTTTGCTGACAGGAAAAAATTCCGCACGCGCCTGGATCGCGGTACTGAAGCCGGCACGACAGAAATCTACATGACCCACCGTTCGGTATCCGGTGCGCCGGATGACGGCAAGACCCGTATCCAGACCCAGTTAGGTGAAATTGAAACCGGCTACAGGGCGGATGCCAAAAATGCACCTAAAGCCGATGCGAGCGATGCCGAACTTGATGCGGAGTTGCTGCGTCGCTTGATGGTGAAGCTCGGCATTGAGGAGCAGAAATCCAAATCCATCCTTGCTGAAGCCGTTGTCATCAAACGCGCTGAGGTTGTGAAAGAATCAGACGGCAGCGCAAGATTGCTGTTGAATGACCAGTTTGACCGTGCATGGCGCCGCGTTGGCCTTGCGCTGGACAGGATAGGTTTCGTGATCGAAGATAAAGACCGTTCCAATGGTTTGTTCTTCGTACGTTATGCGGATGTTGATATTGACGATACCCCCAAGAAAAAGAAAGGCCTGATGGAAAGCTTGAAGTTCTGGGGTGACGATGATAAAAAAGAAGCGCAGACACCGGCTCAGAAAGAGCAGAAGAGCATAGTTGATAGCCTTAAGTTCTGGGGTAGTGATGATAAAGGCAAAACCAATCCGGACAAGCAATATCGCATTAAAGTCGCAGACAGCGATGCAGGCAATGCGGTCGTCACAGTGGTGGATGCGAGCGGTGCCCGCGTGCGTACAACGACAGCCAACCGCATCATTGCTTTGATGTATGAGCAGCTGAGATAATTGCTGCAGCAAGAATCGCTGTAGTATTTTCAGAAAGGTAAGCTGATGCGCTTTGCCTCGCTAGGTAGCGGTAGTGCTGGCAATGCACTGGTTGTAGAGGTCGGGCGGACGCGTTTGATGCTGGACTGCGGTTTCAGCGTCAAAGAGACCTTGGCCAGGCTGGCGCGTCTAAACCTGGCGCCTTCTGATATCAACGGCATCGTCATCACCCACGAGCACGATGACCATGCCGGCGGCGCGTTCAAGTTCGCTGCCAGGCATGATATCCCGGTATGGCTGACCTATGGCACCCTGAAAATGGTGCCGCGTTATTTCCCTAGCCAGCATGCGCTGCAACTGCATGTAATCGATTCGCATACAGCGTTCACAGTCCATGATATCGAAGTGCAGCCTTACCCGGTGCCGCACGATGCGCGGGAGCCCGTTCAATACGTGTTTTCTGACGGCAGCAGGCGCTTGGGCGTGCTGACTGATGTAGGCCGCATCACGCCACATATAGAAGATAATTTGAGCGGGTGTAATGCGCTTGTGCTTGAATGCAACCATGATGCAGCGATGCTGCAGAATGGCCCTTACAGCTGGCCGCTAAAGAAACGCGTAGGCGGTGACCTGGGGCATCTGGAGAATGGCGATTCCGCTAATCTGTTATCCAGGCTCGATAATAGCAGGCTGCAGCATATTGTGGCAGCGCATCTCAGTGCTAAAAATAATACACCGCTGCTGGCAAAGACTGCCTTGGCCAATGTGCTGGGGTGTGCGTCTGATTGGGTCGGTGTTGCGGATCAAGTGCAGGGATTTGACTGGAGATCGATTATTTAGCTTGGCATGCTGAATTGCATGGATACTGAATTATATGGATTCTGGGTTGTAAGGATTCTGAATTGCGTAGTTTTTTAACAACAATAAAAAAGCCGACTGGAAGTCGGCTTTTTTGCAGTTATTGCTAGCTAATTAATTACTTAGCAGCTTCAGCAGGAGCAGCTTCAGCAGCTGGTGCAGCTTCAGCAGCAGGTGCAGCTTCGGCAGCAGGTGCAGCTTCGGCAGCAGGAGCTTCAGCAGCTGGTGCAGCTTCAGCAGCAGGAGCTTCAACAGCTGGAGCTTCAGCAGCAGGAGCTTCAGCAGCTTTTTCGCCACAAGCAGTAACAGCAAGAGCTAATAATGCAGCAAGTAAGATTGAACGTGTCATTTTTGATTTCCTTAAGGGTTTAAACTAGTTAAAAAACTTTTTTCGATAACTGCCTAAAACTTTTACCAATTAGCTATACCGAGTGGCGCAAATTCTACCAGTAATTATGAAAAAAAACAGCTAAATTCGAGGCTTTGTATAGCTTTTTTAAAAAAAAGTTCTTGGCTTTATTGTTTTTTTTCAGTTAGCTATTCAACTTTGATAAAAAGTTGGCCGTCTGAAGACTGGGAATCGCTCTGCCAGCTGAGAATCGCCCGGCTGACATCATCTTTGTTAAGCATGATACCGGCCAAGTCTACCCACTCTCCGCGACTGGCGCGTATGGTTGTGGTCAGTGCTTCGAAATCTATCGTTCCCCTTTGATTTAATTGAGAAAACCTGGGGGTGATCTCTAACTCTACCAGGTTGCCGATGGTTCTCGGACGTACGGAAAAGCCAGTGTCTATCGCAATAAATTCGGTTGTACGCTGCGTGCTGATATAACGATGTGTCAGGCTAACCCATTCCTGTGTGTATGGAATGGACTGGCCGACACTGATGAAGGCTTTTTCGCCGTCTATTACCTGGATAAACTGACTGTTAAGGCTGTTGCTTCTCACTTGACGGTTTTCGACGTTCAATGAGGCGCCATCTCTTGCCGTGCGTTGCCTGCTGTCCGTTTCTACCACAATATTACCGATACGTTTGCGTATCGTCATGTTGGCGTTGCTTTTATCTGCATTGGTACTTTTATTGCGGTTAACCGTGATTTTAAGGTTTTGGCGGGCGGTATCAAGCGTGCTGATAAGCTGCTCGATTTCTGCCATGTTTTCTGCGCTGGTGCGTATGATCAGGTTGTTCTGCATGGCACTGGCGGTGCCGCCGCTGCCGACTAAAGGTTGAATTGCCGGCAGGATGTCTTCAGCAAAACGATGCTGCAGGGTAATGATCTTGAATTCTGCAGCCGCTTCGGCATGCAGTCCCAGGCAAAAACAGGTGATGAAAATCAGGCAGAGTCGAAACAATCGGGAGGCTTGATACGGGGCGTTTATCATAGTCCGAGTGGCCTTAAAGTGACGGCATCGCCTATGGCATCCGTTAATTCCATGAACCGGTTGTTCAGGGTCTCTACATTCTTGCGGTCGTTGAATGCATATTTAAACCGTGCCTGGTCGATGTGTATGCGTTTTATGTAATGCTCACCGTCAGCCAGGATAAAGCAATCTTTAGCATGCCTGGCCGAGCTGTTGGTCACATGGACGTGCATCTTATGCCCATAAATCTGCAGCAGTCCAGCCAGTCGCGGGCATTTCTGCTGGAAGTAGCCTGCATCCTGCAAGATAATCGTAAGTTCGCTGGCAATGTTGGCGCTGAGGAAATTCTGCAGGTAATTGAAACTCTCCAGGCTGGAAAAGCTGCCGCGGCTCAGATCCTGATCGAAGATCAGCAATTCGCGCTGAGCGCTTTTCAGGATCAGGCCGACTGCTTCATTGTAAAGCTGCTCTCCCGAGATGATCGTGTCAGGTTCAAGAATGGTATTGGCGCTGGTCATGGTGGAAATGGCATCTAGTCGTTAATGTGAAGAAATCCGGCCAGGTACCAGAGATGCAATTGCTGCAATAACCGCGGATCGACCGGCAGGCTGCTGCCGAGTTCATCCGCACTGAGTACGCGCAGGTTGGCTAGCCTGGTCAGTAGTGCGGCGGCTTCACCTGTGAAAGCTGCGGCCTCGCCATTCAGATAAAAAGTATTGCCGGTAAACAGCATCTGGCTTTTCAGGTCGAGTACGATGCCATGCTTGACCAGCTGTTTATTGAAATTACTCAGGCTGGTTTTCTTGTTCGCATCGAACACGACATCAGGTTTAGGCTCCGAGAGGTAAGTGCCCAGGAAGTCCGCCACATGATGATCTGACCACTGGATGTTTCTCAGGATAGCCGACACCTTGGCGACCATGGAGCCGCTGATCTCTGCGGCATGTTCCTGCAAGCCGAGGTCGGCATCTTCATACATGCCGGCCAGCGTTGTCTGTTCCTGGTTCAGCTTATCCTGCATGTAGCCAAGAAACTCCGTTGCAAGTTCCTGGTTCTTAGGGGCGCGAAAGCCGATGGAGTAGGTCATGCAGTCTGTCTTGCCGTCGCTGACGGCTATGCCCCAGTGTGCAAGGTGCGGCGGCAGGTAGAGCATGTCTCCTGCTTCCAGCAGCCACTCCTGCGCCGTGTCGAAATTTTTCAGTATGCGTAGCGGAGCGCCATCTACCAGGCTGAGGTCAGTCTGCTCGCTGACGCGCCACAGCCGCTTGCCCTGGCCTTGCAGCAGAAATACATCATAGCTGTCAAAATGCGGGCCGACACTGCCGCCATCGGGTGCGTAACTGACCATCAGGTCATCCAGCCTGGCATGCGGGATAAAGTCGAATTGCTGCAACAGCTGGCTGGCCTCAGGCAGGTAATGGTTTACGGATTGCACCAGCAGGGTCCAGCGGTGTTTTGGATCCGGCTTTTCAGGCAATCCGGCAAAATCTTCATCATCAAAAGGGCCGTGGCTTGCGTGCCATTGGCCATTGATTTCCTCAACAATGCGTGACTGCACTTCGTCTTCACACGCCAACCCGGCCAGCTCCTCAGGACTCAGTAATCCCTTGAAGCCGGGGACGGCATTCTTGATCAGGAGTGGCTTCTTATGCCAGTAGCCGGATAGGAATTCTGCGGGTGTCAGTCCGCCCAGTAGTTGCAGTGCTTGGTTTTTTGCCATGATGATGATTTCAGTTTCTGCTGTTCAGCCAGGTAAACATTATGCCATTGCTGCGTTAAGGTGACTATGCGCTCGTGGCCTGGCACTATGGAAATATATATTCAACCAAGGCGCATTCAGCAAAGGCATGTAGATGCCGTGAAATCGGACTGGCATTGCTTGCGGCAATCATGACTGCGTATTTTTAAAGTAAAATCACGGTATGAATACTTACTCACTTATTAAGCCCCTGCTATTTCAGCTTGATGCTGAAACCGCGCACGATTTCACCTTGAAAAGCCTGCAATGCGCAGAGCGGTCCGGATTGTTAAAGCTCTATCCACAGGCGCCTGCCTGTGCGCCACGGCAGGTCATGGGAATCACCTTTCCCAATGCGGTTGGCCTTGCGGCAGGATTGGATAAAAATGGCGCGGTTATTGATGGCATGGCCGCATTGGGTTTCGGTTTTATTGAAATCGGCACGGTCACGCCGCGACCGCAGCCAGGCAACCCCAAGCCCCGTTTGTTCCGGGTTAAAGAGGCACAAGGCATTATCAATCGATTCGGTTTTAATAACCTGGGGGTGGACAACCTGATTGAAAATGTGAAAGCTGCAAATTACAAAGGTGTGCTTGGCATTAACATCGGCAAGAATTTTGATACGCCAAATGAAAAAGCGGTGGACGATTATTTGATCTGCATGCGTAAAGTGTATGCCTATGCCAGTTACATCACGGTCAATATTTCATCACCCAACACCAAGAACCTGCGCGCCCTGCAGGAAAAAGAGGCTTTATCGGATTTGCTCGCTGCATTAAAGCAGGCGCAGCTGGAACTGGCGCAGCGACATGGCCGCTATGTGCCGGTTGCATTGAAGATCGCACCTGACCTGGAGCGTGAGCAAGTCAATGAAATTGCTGATCTGCTGGTGGCACACAAAATCGACGCCGTGATTGCAACCAATACCACGCTGGCCAGGGAGCAGGTGCAGGGGATGGGGAACGCTAATGAAACCGGTGGATTATCCGGCGCTCCGGTACGCGAAAAATCTACACTGGTGATTCAGCAGCTGTCGCAGCGCTTGCAGGGGGCGCTGCCGATCATTGGTGTAGGCGGCATTCTGAATAGCGCTGATGCGGTTGAGAAAATCGCGGCCGGTGCCAGTCTGGTGCAGGTTTACAGCGGCCTGATCTACAAAGGGCCTGCGCTGGTACATGATATTTGCAGGTCATTGGGTTAACACCGGCCACTGAAATGGCATTGCCTGTCCTTTATTCCTATCGACGCTGCCCTTATGCGATGCGTGCACGCATGGCGCTCAGTTATGCCGGCATAGCCGTTGAAATCCGTGAAGTATCACTCAAGGACAAACCTGCACACCTGTTGCAAGTGTCTCCCAAAGGCACGGTGCCGGTACTGATTCTGGAAGACGGGTTGGTGCTCGAGCAAAGCCTGGACATCATGCGCTGGGCATTGCAGCAGCATGATCCGGATGGCTGGCTGCGTGAAGAACTGCGGCAGCAGGAACTGCTGGTCGCAGAGAATGATGGTGCGTTCAAGCAGAACCTGGATCGATATAAATATGCGATCCGTTTCCCCGAACACTCTGCTGAACATTACAGGCAGCAGGGTGAGCGGTTCCTGGAAAAGCTCGAGCAGTATTTGCAGCACAATGTTTTCTTGTTTGGGGACACGATCGGCCTGGCTGATATCGCGATCTTTCCATTTATCCGCCAGTTTGCCGCAGTAGATCATGCGTGGTTTGAAACTGCAGCTTATCCCAAGCTTAAATTGTGGCTGCAGTCTCTGGTAAATTCGGCATTGTTTGAATCCGTGATGGTCAAGCATCCAAGCTATACCGGTTGATGGCATTGGGCTGGAGCATCCAGTACTGCTGCTGCGATGACCGCTGTAGCAGGCGCTCCGGTTTATTCGGCCTCTATTTTCCAGCCTGGCAGACGCCAGCCAAGGTAGATTGCGGTAATCCTGAAAATGAAGATCAAACCGGCAGGCACGAAAATGCAGAGCCACTGCGGCACGTGAACTGCATTGAGGGCGACGACCAGCAGACTGCCGGAAAATGCAATGACGGCATACGGCTGGTAATCATTAAAGGCTTTTGGAATTTCGTTACAGAATATATCACGCAGTACACCGCCGAATACCGCGGTCATCACACCCATCAAGGCGCAGATAATCACGGGCATTTGCAGATTCAAGGCGATCTGTGTACCCAGTGCCGCATATAACCCCAGCCCCAGTGCATCAGGCACCAGGATCGCGCGTTCGGTGAGCTGTATATGCCGGTTGCGCATGAAGATCATCGCAAACAGGCAAAGCATCAGCATCAGCCATAGCCAGTTTGCATGGTCTACCCAGAAAAATGGCCGCCTATCCAGCAGCACATCGCGCAAAGTGCCGCCGCCAAAGGCGGCAACCCCTGTTACGACAAACACGCCGAATGCATCCAGCTTCTTTCTGGCGCCTGCGATCAGGCCCGAGAGCGCAAATGCCAGTGTCGCGCATACCTCTATGGGTACCTGAAAGGTAGAAGCGGTTACGATGACCATAGGCATGTTGTCCGTAGCATGTAATGGGTGTGACCCCGGCTTTGGTTTAACAGCACGCCTGCGCCAGGCTGGCGTGCTGTTAATCTACTGTTGTAGCAGTATCGATATCCTCATTGGTTCTGCTGGCTGCAAAAATGAGTTTGACTTCATCTTTATCATCAATATCTACATGCACGCTGCCACCGTTAGCCAGTTTGCCGAATAGCAGCTCATCCGCCAATGCCTTGCGGATCGTGTCCTGGATCAGCCTTGCCATCGGACGTGCGCCCATGAGCGGATCAAAGCCTTTTTTGCCCAGGTAGGCCTTCAATTTGTCGCTGAAAGTAGCCTCGACTTTTTTCTCATGTAGCTGGTCTTCAAGCTGGATCAGGAATTTATCCACTACGCGGATGATGATGTCCGTTGATAATGATGAGAATGAAACGACTGCATCCAGGCGATTGCGGAACTCGGGTGAGAACAGGCGTTTGATATCGGCTTGTTCATCGCCGGCCTGTTTCGAATCCATAAAGCCCATACTGGACTTGGACAGGTTTTCGGCGCCGGCATTGGTGGTCATGATGATGGTCACATTCCTGAAGTCGGCTTTGCGGCCATTGTTGTCAGTCAGTGTGCCATTGTCCATCACCTGCAGCAGGATATTGAAAATGTCCGGGTGCGCTTTTTCGATTTCATCCAGCAGCAACACGCAGTAAGGGTGTTTGGTGATGGCTTCGGTCATCAGGCCGCCCTGTTCAAAGCCCACATAACCCGGAGGCGCACCGATCAGGCGTGAAACCGCATGGCGCTCCATGTATTCACTCATGTCAAAGCGGATCAGTTCAATGCCCATGATGTAGGCCAGCTGCTTGGCGACTTCGGTTTTACCTACCCCGGTCGGGCCGCTGAACAAGAAGCTGCCTATGGGTTTGTTGTTGTGGCCCAAGCCGCTGCGCGCCATTTTCACCGCAGAAGACAATGCTTCTATGGCTTTATCCTGGCCGAATACAACGGCTTTCAGGTCGCGTTCCAGTGTTTTAAGCGCATTGCGGTCATCCGTTGAAATGTTCTTGGGCGGAATACGTGCAATTTTCGCGATAATGTCTTCGATCTCTTTATTGCCGATGACTTTTTTCTGTTTGGACTTAGGCAGGATGCGCTGTGCTGCACCGGCCTCATCAATCACATCAATTGCTTTGTCAGGCAGGTGGCGGTCGTTAATGTATTTGGCTGAGAGCTCGGCTGCGGTCATGAGTGCGCTGGCCGTATATTTCACGCTGTGATGCGATTCAAAGCGCGACTTGAGGCCTTTGAGTATTTCAATGGTTTCAGCAACGCTGGGTTCAGTGACATCGATCTTCTGGAAACGGCGGGAGAGCGCGTGGTCTTTTTCGAAGATGCCGCGGTATTCCTGGTAGGTTGTAGCACCTATGCACCTGAGCGAACCATTCGAGAGCGCCGGTTTTAACAGGTTGCTGGCATCCAGGGTGCCGCCGCTGGCCGAACCGGCACCAATCAGCGTATGGATTTCATCAATAAACAGGATCGCGTCCGGTTTTTCCTCAAGCTGCTTCATGACGGCCTTCAGGCGCTGCTCAAAGTCACCGCGATATTTGGTACCGGCAAGCAGGGCGCCCATGTCCAGCGAGTAGACCACGCCGTTGGCAAGCACGTCCGGAATGTCTTTTTCAACAATGCGGCGTGCCAGGCCCTCTGCAATCGCAGTTTTGCCTACACCGGCTTCGCCTACCAGCAGCGGGTTGTTCTTGCGGCGGCGGCACAGGGTCTGTACCACGCGTTCCAGTTCCGATGTGCGGCCGATCAAGGGGTCGATCTTGCCGGCTGCGACCTGCGCGTTCAGGTTGACTGTATAGTTTTCCAAAGCGCCGTTCGGTGGTGCTTCGGTGTCGGATTCCGCTTCGCCGCCTTCAGGCTTCGCAGTTTCGCCGACTTTAGAGACGCCGTGGGAAATGTAATTGACTACATCCAGGCGCGTAATGCCCTGTTGATGCAGGAAGAAAACCGCATGCGAATCTTTCTCGCCGTAAATCGCAACCAGGATATTCGCGCCGGTCACTTCTTTTTTTCCAGATGACTGGACATGCAGCATGGCACGCTGGATGACGCGCTGAAACCCCAGTGTAGGCTGCGTGTCAACTTCATCCTGCCCCATCACGGTTGGCGTATGTTCTTCGATGTATTGATTAAGCTCGGTGCGCAGTACTTCCAGTTTCGCGCCACAAGCGCGCAAGACCTCGGCCGCTGTGGGATTGTCGATCATGGCGAGCAGCAGATGCTCAACCGTGATGAGCTCATGGCGCTTTTGCCTAGCGTCCATAAAGGCCATATGCAAACTTACTTCTAACTCTTGCGCGATCATTCCGATACCTGACTTTCTTTTATATTCATAAACATTTCTATCAATGCATCCAAACCTTGCATTGATAGAAATGCCCTTATGCTATTTCAATGATGCATTGCAGGGGATGTTGCGCTTCCCTTGCATGGTTCATTACCTGGCTCATTTTAGTTTCTGCAATATCCTGCGGGTAAACCCCACAGACACCAACGCCCTCGATATGCACTTTGAGCATAATTTGAGTCGCTTGTTCACGACTTTTGCTAAAAAAGCGTTCTATCGTTTCAACAACAAACTCCATTGGGGTGTAATCGTCGTTTAACAGCATTACCTTGAACATGGGGGGCAATTTTGGTTTTGCAACCTCAGGTTTAAGTACGGTATTACTTTCGTGTGCAGGGTTCGCCATAATCTGAATCTGGTTGGTTGAATCTATTGTGAGCCAAATACTAAAAAATTCAAGGGTAATTTTAGCTGCAGCAGACAGGATGATGCAGCTAAACTGACAGGGCCGCTTGCAGGCTTAAGGGAATATCTTGACGCTCTTCACGATCCTGTCCTGGGTCTGGATGATTTCCAGACGGTGGGAGCCTATCTTGAAGCTGGTATTGGGCTCCGGTATATCTTCAAAATGCTCCAGTATCAGCCCGTTGAGTGTGCGCGGGCCGTCCAGCGGCAGGCTTAGCTTCAATTTTTTATTGAGGTCGCGTAACGAGCTGCTGCCGTCTACGAACCAGCCGCCATCTTCTTCCTGGCGGTAACTTCCGGTGCGCGACGGGGATTGGGTCGTGAAGTCACCGATGACTTCTTCCAGAATATCTTCCAGGGTGACCATGCCTTTAAATTCACCGTATTCGTCGACCACTAATGCTACACGCTCCTGGTTTTCCTGGAACTGCTGGATTTGTGTGAAAAGCGGCGTGCCGGATGGGATGAAGTACGGCTCGGCAATGACTTCGAGCAATGCTTCTTTATCAAGCTCATGACCATGCAGATGTTCACGCAGGCGACTGATCACCTTGCGTACATGCAATATACCGATGATCTCCTCATGCTCGCCCTGACGTACAGGCAAGCGGGTATGCAGGCTGTTTGAAATGTGCTGCAGCACATCTTCAACCGGCAGGTCGAAGTTGATGCTTTCGACCATGGTGTGCGCTGTCATCACATCATCTACAGTGATTTTCTCAAGTTCGAACAGGTTCAACAGGATGGTGCGGTGCTTCTGCGGCATGAAATGCCCGGCATCGGTGACGATGCTGCGCAGTTCGTCCATGGTCAGTGACTGCGTAGACTGTTCAAAGTTGACCCTTACCCGCAGCAGTTTTAATAGCCCGCCAACAAACAGGTTAACGAACCAGACGGCAGGGTATAGCACTTTAAGCAGCGGGTAGAGGATGTAGCTGCAGAATATGCCGAGCTTTTCAGGGTAAGCCGCGGCAATCACTTTTGGGGAGATTTCACTGAATACGAGAATCGCAAAGGTGACCGCGAGGGTGCCAAACATCAGCACCCATTCACCTTCACCGAACAGTTCGACGGTGATCACCGTGACCAGTGTCGCGGAGGCTGCGTTGGCAAAGTTGTTGCAGAGCAGGATGACGCCAAGTAATTTATCTGTTTTTGCGAGCAGTGCACTGGCAAGCCGCGCGCCGCGATTGCCTTCTTTTACCAGGTGACGCAGCCGGTAGCGGTTGAGTGACATCAGGCTGGTTTCTGCAATTGAAAAAAATGCAGAAATAAGCAGCAGCAGCGCAAGGCCGCCTAATTGCCATGAAATAGGAATGTTATCCAATGGGGTGTGGTGATGCTGTTGATGAAATCAAGAGTTTATACGTGAGAGGCGATGCAAGGCAAGTAAGGTGATTCACTTACTGTACAAACGGTGTGCGCAGTACAGTAAGTGATGATTGATGTGTGGCGTTAAGCGAACTCAGATGGATCGGGTTCCACTACTTTTTCTTTTTTATCGCCTTCTTTCTTTTCGGTCTCGCCGACCAGGTTGGCGCGGCTGACGCCCAGCCACATTGCAATAGGGCTTGCCACCAGTACGGAAGAGTAGATGCCGAACAGGATGCCGATAGTCAGCGCCAGAGCAAAGTTATGCAGCACTTCGCCGCCGAACAGCAGCATTGAACCCACCATGGTCTGCGTCATCAGGTGGGTAATCACTGTACGTGACATCGTGCGGGTGATCGCATTATCGATCACTTGCGTCACGCTGGCCTTGCGCATTTTGCGGAAGTTTTCGCGCACACGGTCAAACACCACCACCGATTCGTTCACTGAGTAACCTAGAACTGCCAGCACCGCGGCAAGTACGGTAAGGTTGAACTCCCACTGAAAGAATGCAAAGAAGCCAAGAATAATCACCACGTCGTGCATGTTTGCGATAATCGCGGCAATAGCAAAACGCCATTCAAAGCGCATCCACAGGTAAAGCATGATGCCTGTACATACAAAGAACAGTGCCAGGCCGCCATTCTCGTAAAGTTCGTCACCCACCTGCGCCCCTACGGACTCTACGCGACGGACTTCAGCGGTTGCGTCGGCCTTCACCAGTGCTGCCTTCACCTGTTCTGATAATTGCGACACGGAAAGCTCTGGCTTCACCGGCAGGCGGATCAGCACATCATGGCTGGAGCCGAAGTTCTGCACGGTCGCTTCTTTTAAGCCGATGCTGTCAACTGCCTTGCGCACGCTTTCCAGGTTGGCGGCTTGTGGGTAATTGACTTCCATGACGGTACCGCCGGTAAAGTCGACACCGAAATTCAGGCCGCGTGTGACCAGGAAGAAAATCGCTAATATGAACGTCACCAATGATATAGTCGTCGTTAGACGGCCATAACTCATGAACGGGATGTCCTTTTTTATTCTGAATAATTCCATAATTTGTACTCTGGCGTTCTGATAATGTTAGGGTTAGGCTTTATAAATCTGACCGACTGAAAGTTTGGTCAGCTTGCGACGGTAGCCATAGATAGCATTGATGATTGCACGTGATACTACAACTGCACTGAACATCGAAGTCAGGATGCCCAGCACGTGAACTACCGCAAAGCCCTTAATCGGGCCAGTGCCGAACATGAACAGTGCCAGGCCGGCAATCATCGTGGTGATGTTGGAGTCCAGGATCGTATCGAATGCACGGTCATAGCCTGCGTGGATGCTTGCCTGCGGAGTATTGCCGTTGCGCATTTCTTCACGTACGCGCTCATTGATCAGCACGTTTGCATCAATCGCCATCCCCAGCGCCAGTGCAATCGCCGCCAGGCCAGGCAAGGTCAGCGTGGCCTGCAGCATGGATAATATTGCCACCAGCAGCAGCAGGTTGATGGCAAGTGCCATGACAGATACCATGCCGAATGCCACGTAGTAAATCATCATCATGACGGCAATGGCTGCAAAGCCCCACAATGTGGAGTGAATGCCGCGATTGATGTTGTCCTGACCCATGCTTGGGCCGACGGTACGTTCTTCAATGATATCCATAGGTGCGGCAAGTGCGCCGGCACGCAGCAGCAATGAAATGTCCGTGGCTTCCTGTGTGTTGGCCATGCCTGAGATCTGTACGCGGCCACCGCCGATTTCTTCGTTAATGACCGGTGCCGTCACGACTTCGGTGTTGCCTTTCTCGATCAGTAATATTGCCATGCGTTTACCGACGTTTTCACGTGTAACCTGCTGGAATACGCGCGCGCCGCGGCCGTCAAGGGTTACGTTAACGACTGACTGGCCGGTCTGGCCATTGATGCCGGGACCTGCATCGGTGATGTAGTCACCGGTCAGCACAACGTTCTTTTTAACCAGGATCGCCCGGCCTTCGCGATCTTTAAATACTTCGTCACCGACTGGTGCCTGGCCTTTTTCGGCATTTTCAAGTGTGGCCGGGTCGGACTTCTCTTCATCAACCAGGCGGATTTCCAGGGTCGCGGTGCGTCCCAGGATCTCTTTTGCTTTGGCGGTATCCTGTACGCCCGGCAACTGGACGACTACACGGTCAGTACCTTGCTGCTGGATAATCGGTTCCGCTACCCCCAGCTCATTGATACGGTTGTGCAGGGTCTGGATGTTCTGTTTGAGTGCAAAATCCTGAATGCGTTTTTGTTCAACGGCATTCAGTGATGCGGTCAGCAGTTTGTATTCGCTGTTGGCACTGTCTTTAAGTGTCAGGTTTGGGTATTCCTTGCTCAGGATTTTTCTGGCTTTTTCAAGTTCGGCTGTGTTCGTGAAGCGAATCTGTACGGTCTGGCCTTCACGGCTGACACCGGCATATGAGATGCGCTCTTTGCGCAATGCGGTCCTGAAATCGCCGATGAAACGCTCCGCTGCTTTATCCAGCGCAGCTTTCATGTCTACCTGCAGCAGGAAATGCACGCCGCCACGTAAATCCAGACCGAGGTACATGGGTTTGGCGCCCAGGCTGCGCAGCCAGTCCGGCGAACGGGAAAGCAGGTTCAGTGCAACGGTATAGTCGTTGCCTAAATTGGCCTGCAGAATATCTTTTGCCTTGATTTGCGTGTCGGTATTGTTAAAGCGCGCCTTGACGCCACGGGCATCCAGATAGATGCCATCAAATGCGATGTTTTCTTTTTTGAAAATGGCTTCTACCTGACCGAGTAAAGCCGGATCAAGTTTGGAGGTGCTTTTAGCAGGAGTAATCTGTACCGCTGGAGATTCGCCAAAGAAGTTTGGAATCGTGTAAATAAAGCCAATCAAAATCACGATGGCAATAAAAATGTTTTTCCACATTGGATAGCGGTTCATAGTCAGGCTCTAATCAATTCTTTGCAATTTGGATATACAAGATAATTTCTAAAAACACGGCTAAATCAATGCGGATCAATTCAGCCGGCTGTATTTCATACAGGTTTTTTTAGATGCTCTTAATGGTGCCTTTAGGCAATGCGCTCATGATCGCGTGTTTCTGTACGGTGATTTCGGTTTCGGCAGCAATTTCAAGTACTACGAATGCTTCTGTCACTTTCGTCACTTTGCCGACGATGCCGCCTGAAGTCACGACCTCATCGCCTTTTTGCAAGGCGGCAATCATGTTGCGCTGCTCTTTTGCCTGTTTCATCTGCGGGCGGATGATCATGAAAAAGAACAAAACAAAAATGACGATCAGCGGTAAAAAGCTTGCGAAATCAGTTGATGTTGCTGTTGCAGCATAAGCATTTGAAATAAACACGATATGACTCTCTCAAAATTAAACAGGAAATTTGGTAAAAATTAGCTTTAAATTCTAGCACATACTTAAACGCGATTGCAG
>Ga0123389_124641_pt1 | contig 43389 bp, 38 predicted proteins | sample T0HHNH4metaT_FD_89917 | JGI IMG/M metagenome (GOLD analysis project Ga0123389, IMG submission 89917) | Methane-oxidizing artificial microbial communities from Washington, USA to study methane cycling - T0-HHNH4 metaT (Metagenome... | ecosystem: Engineered > Modeled > Simulated communities...
AAAAAATAGTTCAGAAATAACCAAGCTCAAAGTTTAACTAAGCGGCTATTAAAGCAATTAGTTAAAATTAGATTAAGGCTTATGTTATTACACCTGCTATATAAAACCAGCCCGCTGATGTTCACGCACAGCGGGTTCTTTATGCGCTAAACTTATTGCTAACATGCAAAAAATCTTTATTACGGGCGCATCCAGCGGCATTGGCCAAGCATTAGCGCATGAGTACGCAAAACGCTATCAACATGCTGGATGCATCATTGGATTAGCGGCTAGACGTAGTGAGCACTTACAAACTTTAGCTTCAGCATTACAAAATCAATACCATATTACCTGTACGATTTACACTTTAGATGTACGCGACAGTTTGGCGTGCAAATTAGCTGCAGATGATTTTATACAACAACACGGCGCACCCAATATTGTGATTGCCAATGCTGGTGTTAGCCGCGGCACGTTGACTGAACATCGAGAAGATATACCGGCTTTTCAAGCGGTGATGGACATTAACGTGATGGGCATGGTGCACACTTTTCAACCATTTATTCAAGCGATGATTGATGCTGCAAAACCTAATATCACAACCAATAGCAATGTAATACTTAACCCTCAAAACAGTGCAAAAACTGCGCAATTAGTTGGCATCGCCAGCGTCGCAGGTATTCGTGGCTTACCTGGCGCGGGCGCATACAGTGCAAGTAAGGCCGCTGCAATTAGCTATTTAGAAAGCTTGCGTGTAGAAATGGCGGTACATCATATCGCTGTTACCACCATCGCTCCAGGTTATATTCGCACGCCGATGACTGACGTTAACCAGTACAAAATGCCATTTTTAATGGATGTAGATATTGCTGCGAGCAAGTTTGTAAACGCTATTGAAGCCAAGCGCCGCTTTGTGGTCATTCCGTGGCAAATGGGTTTGGTTGCAAGATTCATGCGTTTAATACCACCATTTTTGTGGGATTGGGCAATGAAAAAAGCGCCGCATAAACCAAGAACTAATTGGGATTGGTTGTAAGATTTTTAAGTAGTTTTTAAAATATTTAGTCTAGCTGGATACTAGTCGAGCCAAGCGTGTAGGACTAGACCGATTGTAATTTTTTGGTTTTAGCGCGAACATTCGCCAATATAAATTTTCTAAATTATTGCTTTATAAATGAGTTTAATACCTTGCCCAATATACCCTTAATTTATGCATGAAATCACCTACCTGATTGCCTGTGAGCAGTGTGACGCGGTGTTTCAAAAACTGTCACTTGCTAATGGCGAAATTGCCCGTTGCACGCGCTGTGGTGCGGAAATGGATCGCAACGCACAAGGTCGGCGTAACCATCTTTTGCCATTAACAATCGCCAGCCTTATCATGTTTCTTATTGCCAATACTTTCCCAATCGTGGAAATGGAGCTGCAAGGCTTGCATAGCCAGACGACTTTGATTGGCGCGGTATTGTCGTTAACCACCGAAGGCATTTCACTGGTGGCGTTGCTGGTGTTAGCAACCACTATTTTGTTTCCGTTTATGCAGATGCTTATCTTGTTTTACCTGTTGGTACCTTCGCCTGATCCGCACAGCCGTCCTGGTTTTAGCCCGTTGATACGTCTTATGCAGACATTACGGCCTTGGGGAATGGTTGAGGTTTTCATGCTGGGCGTGTTGGTCGCGCTTATTAAGCTATCGAATATGGCGACAATCATTCCTGGCATTGCTTTGTGGGCATTCTGTTTGTTAACCGTCATGCTCACGGTCGTCGTGTCATTTAATCCGCGCTATCTGTGGCAGTTGGAAGATTCTGCGCAAGAAGCCGCTTAATGCAAGATTCTGAAACAAATATTGACGATATTGCCTTAAAAAATAAGGTTAAGTACACAACTCCACGTTACGATAGCGACGATTTTGATTTGGCAAACTTCGACACGGCCCGCAGTTTAGGTATATTGACTTGCCATCAATGCAGCAAACTGTGGAAAGGCGCGCAGCAAGGCGAGCATTGCCCACATTGCAACGCGACACTACATATTCGCAAGCCTGATAGCATCAACCGCACTTGGGCGCTGCTGATTGCCGCATGCATCTTGTATATTCCAGCGAATATGATGCCCGTGATGATTACCAGCACGTTCTTTGACACGCATCAAGATACGATTCTCAGTGGCATTATATTTTTCTGGATATCTGGTGAATGGGGACTGGCAGCTGTGGTATTTATCGCCAGCTTTCTGGTGCCGTTGCTTAAGCTAACATCTTTGTTTATATTACTAGTCACCGCACAAAAAAAGAGCGATTGGCGGCGTTTAGAGCGGGCAAAGTTATATCGCATGGTAGAGCTCATCGGCCGTTGGTCTATGCTGGATGTGTTTGTCGTATCGCTACTCGTTGGTTTGGTACAGATTCAAGGGTTTGCCCAGATAACAGCTGGCGTGGGCATTGTGGCTTTTGGCGCAGTGGTCGTGTTAACCATGCTTGCCTCGCTTAGCTTTGATCCACGTCTGATTTGGGATACTGCAAATTCTGCGACCACGAAGTCGCAAACACCAACGCCACTGATTACCAATAGCAATAACGACTCGCCTAATAACGACATGGCCAAAGAAAGTACAACATGAGTGAAGATGTTAAACAAGACACTTTAGGCAACTTACCTAAACCGAGCCGCGAACAACAGCGCAACTGGCTGCCATCGCTAGTGTGGTTAATACCGATTATTGCGGCAATAATCGGCATCGCGCTGGTGGTTAAAATATTAGTCGATCGCGGCCCAATCATCACCATCTCGTTCCGTACTGGCGAAGGTATAGAGGCGGGTAAGACCAAGGTGAAATATAAAGAAGTCGATATCGGCGAAGTGCAGACCATCACGCTCAGTAAAGACCGTTCGCAAGTATTAGTCACCGTGCAACTGTCTAAAAACGCTGAAAGTTTCACTGCGGTAGACACGCATTTTTGGGTTGTACGACCACGGTTAGGCGCATCAGGTATTTCAGGTTTAGGTACATTACTATCGGGCGCCTATATTGGCGCAGATGGCGGAACTTCAGAAGATAGGACCAAAGAATTTACTGGATTGGAAGTACAACCAACGGTAACGCGTGACGCTTCAGGCAAGCAATTCATTCTGCATGCAGATGATTTGGGCTCACTGGATATCGGTTCGCCGATATTTTACCGCCGCATCAAAGTAGGCCGCGTGTCTGCGTATGATTTGGATGCAGATGGCAAAGGTGTCAATTTGCGCATTTTTATTGACACGCCTTATGATAAGTTTGTCGGCGTCAACACACGCTTTTGGCATGCCAGCGGACTGGATATTCAAGTCAATTCCAGTGGTTTTAAAGTGAACACGCAGTCGCTCGCGACCGTTATTTTGGGTGGGCTGGCATTTCAATCGACTGATGATAAGCCTGGTGCGCTGTCCAAAGAAAACACCACTTTTCTACTGGCACAAAATCAAAATGATGCGTTTAAAGCGCCAGATGGCCGTTCAGAAACCGCTATTTTGCACTTTAATCAATCCATTCGTGGCTTAACACCAGGCGCGACAGTCGATTTTCGCGGCGTAGTATTGGGCGAGGTGAAATCGGTCGGCATTGAATACGATCCAAAACGCCGCGAATTCGATATGCCAGTGGTGATTGAAATCTATCCAGCAAGGTTAGGGCGTAAATATGCCAAGGATGAAGCGCAATCGCCTTATTCTCAACAGCAACGCATCCAGTTTATGGTCAGCCGTGGTTTGCGCGCGCAATTGCGCACCGGCAATTTGCTCACTGGTCAGCTTTATATCGCACTCGATTTCTTCCCTAAAGCGCCAAAAGTAATCCTGCAAAACAGTGAACAAATTGAACTGCCGACAATTCCGAATGGATTGGATGAGTTACAAACGCAGATTTCCACTATCGCCAACAAACTTAGCAAAGTACCGTTTGAGGAGATTGGTCATGATTTGCAGAAATCATTAGCGACCTTAAACAAAACCTTGAGCAGTGCAGAAAAACTAGCACAAACATTGAATCAAGATGTTGCGCCAGAAGTGACGGCGGCGATGAAAGACGTACGTAAAACGCTGGATAATGCAGATCGTACGTTGTCTAGTGCAAATCGCACCTTGTCTGAAGATGCGCCATTGCAGCAAGATTTGCGTCAAACGCTGCAAGAGTTATCGCGTGCAGCGGCATCGATTAAAGTGTTAACCGATTATCTGGAACAACACCCTGAATCGCTGATTCGCGGCAAAGCACCTGATAATCCATAAAAAAGAAACCATACGTAGAGTACGTTAATAATGGCTTTATACTGAAAAAGTGATATAAAAAATAGGAAAACCAGATGAATTTAACCAAATATACCGCGTTAATATTTGCGCTTGCAGCGATGTTAACTGCTTGCGTAACGCCTATCAATGCGACGCGTTTTTATACATTAGCCAATACTAATGCAGCAAAAAATCAAGCGGAAAACGTAACCGCAGTAACGCCGATTGCTATTGAAGTATTGCCAATTAATGTTCCAGAACGCCTAAAACGGCCACAGCTAGTCATTACCACTAATAACGCTTCACAATTGAAGATCTTGGAACAGGAACGCTGGTCATCATCATTCAATGATGAGCTGCAGGACGCATTTGTCAGCGGCATCAGCAGCCAGTTAAGTGCTATTGATATTTCACGTGGTGGTCGCACAGCAAACCAGCCCACTTACCGTATTGCCATTGTGTTACAGCAATTTAACGCCACACCGGGTGAGCAGGTACAAGCCAACTTCGGCTGGACTATCACGCGTCTAGATGCTGGCGCGCGTTCAGCTGAAAGGCGCGCGCTATCATGCCAAACCACTATTTCTAAAATGGTGAGTAACGATATGGACGCCGTGGTAAAAGGTGTGCAAGAAGCGGTCGCAGATGTGATACAGGCAATTTCTGCGAATGTCACTAGTCTTAATAGTGGCGAAGAGGCTAAATGCAATAGCTAGAATAATCAGTGTTACTTCCAATAAAAAAGGCTAACATTTCGTTAGCCTTTTTATTTAGTCACAACATTACCTTATGCGTTAAGTAATAATTTAAATACTTAACGCTTAAACCTAACGAGTAATCGGTTTATAGCGAATACGCTTAGGTTTAGCACCTTCTTCACCTAAACGTTTGCGTTTATCCGCTTCATATTCTTGATAATTTCCGTTAAAGAACGTCCATTGCGATTCACCTTCCGCCGCTAAGATATGCGTGGCGATACGGTCTAAGAACCAGCGATCATGTGAAATCACCAATACGCAACCGGCAAACTCTAGCAACGCATCTTCCAACGCACGCAAAGTTTCCACATCCAAGTCATTTGAAGGCTCATCTAGTAGCAATACATTGCCGCCAGAAATCAGCGTTTTAGCCAAATGCAAACGTCCGCGTTCGCCGCCAGATAATTGACCAACGATTTTCTGCTGATCGCCACCCTTAAAGTTGAAGCGTCCAATATAAGCGCGACTTGGTGTTTCATAACGGCCGACCGTTAAGATATCTGAGCCGTTGGCGATTTCTTCAAAAACGGTCTTGGTATTAGCTAAATCGTCGCGGCTTTGGTCTACATAAGCGAGCTTAACGGTTTGACCAATATTAACTTCACCGCTATCTGGCGTTTCTAAACCCATGATCATTTTGAATAATGTCGATTTACCCGCGCCGTTCGGGCCGATAATGCCGACAATCGCGCCAGCTGGTACACTAAAGCTCAAATTATCAATCAATAATCTGTCTTTAAACGCTTTAGTGACGTTGTTGAATTCAATTACTTGGTCACCTAAGCGCTCACCTGCAGGAATAAAAATCTCCTGAGTTTCATTGCGTTTTTGGTATTCCGCGCTGGCTAATTCTTCATAACGCGCGATACGCGATTTACTTTTGGCTTGGCGCGCTTTCGGGTTTTGGCGCACCCATTCCAATTCCGTGTTTAAGGCTTTGCGACGTGATGACTCTTGCGACTCTTCAAGTGCCAAACGTGCTTGTTTTTGGTCTAACCAACTAGAGTAATTTCCTTTCCAAGGGATACCATGCCCGCGATCAAGCTCTAAAATCCATTCAGCGGCATTATCAAGGAAGTATCTATCATGTGTTACCGCTACGACTGTGCCTGTAAATCTCACTAAAAACTGCTCTAACCATTCCACAGACTCTGCATCCAAATGGTTGGTTGGCTCGTCTAGCAACAACATATCGGGTTTGGATAATAGCAATTTGCACAGGGCCACACGGCGTTTTTCACCACCAGATAATGGACCGATTTTTGCATCCCAAGGCGGTAAACGCAGCGCGTCAGCGGCAATCTCTAACTGCGTACTTAAATCTGAACCGCTGGCGGCAATAATGTTTTCCCACTTGGCTTGTTCTTCAGCCAATTTGTCAAAATCCGCGTCTGGCTCTGCATAAGCAGCATACACGGCCTCTAGCATTGCCTGCGCCTGCATCACCTCACCCATGCCGCTTTCTACCTCTTCACGCACGGTTTTTTCAGCATCCAACTGCGGCTCTTGCGGCAAATAACCAATGGTCATATTCGGCTGCCATTGCACTTCGCCCTCAAATTCTTTATCCGCATTGGCCATAATGCGCAATACGGTCGATTTACCAGAGCCGTTTAAACCCAGCAGACCGATTTTTGCACCTGGGAAGAAAGATAAAGAAATATCTTTGATGATTTGCCGTTTTGGTGGCACGATTTTACTCACGCGGAGCATAGACATTACATATTGAGCCATAGCGATAACTTACTAATTTGAAAGAATGAAAGCTTAACAGAAAGCGGGCTTAACTGGTAAGCAGGGCAGGCTTGTATAGGTATAATGCACTCACTTAAATTAACTTGCTAAAACCATATGGCGCTTAAATCCACCATCTATAAAATTGACTTAAATATCGCAGATATGGACAGGCAATATTACGCGCAACATAGTTTAACGCTGGCCAAACATCCCTCAGAAACCGATGAGCGTGTGATGGTGCGGCTGATTGGTTTTGCGTTATATGCCACCGAAACGCTTATTTTCGGCAAAGGATTAAGCGATGACGAAGAACCTGATTTATGGCAAAAAGACCTAACTGGCGCGATTGAATTGTGGATGGATGTTGGTTTACCTACAGAAAAAGATATTCGCAAAGCAGCAGGGCGCTCCAAACAAGTCGTCGTCGTTCTATACGGCGGACGTATTGCCGATATGTGGTGGACACAAAATAGTAAAGCTGCATTAAAAATTAACAATTTAACGGTCATTAATCTGCCAGAAACCCAAGAATTAGCCAATATAGCTAATAGAAGCATGCAAATAAGTTTAACGATTCAAGATAGCCAAATATTGGTGAGTCATGATGGTGGCAGCTTTGATATTACGCCAGTTACTTTGAAAGAACTTAACACTTTTTAAAGCTTAATTTTTCACACTGTCTGACAGATTTTTAGGACATAGTCCGATAAATCCCACAAGGTGAATCTAGTTTAATAGCGTTTAGGATATGTTTCCTTAACAATATTGGAGAACAACATGATTAACGCTAACGAAATTAAACCAGAAATGCCTGTTGTCTGTTCGCAAGATGGTCAGTTTGCAACAGTTGACCATTTGGAAGGTTCAAACAGCATTAAATTGAACAAAGATGAAAGTGGTGAGCATCACTATATTCCTTTAGATTGGGTAGTTTCAACCGAAGACGGCAAAGTGAAAATTGATCGCTCTGGCGAAGAAGCGATGCAGCAATGGTCAACATCACCGCGGTCTAGTTAAGTAAGTTATTGGTCATAAACGTCATACAATCAGTTAGATAGCTGGTTGCATGATTGCTTTTAAATCAATTAGTCTTTGGTACTTCACACAAAAACGCTTCTTATTAAAAAGTTGATTCGTAGGAAGCACCTAACTGTTTCAATAGCAACAGTTGAGTTTGGAGTTACACCTATCTCTTTGTTTTTAAATGCTTAGTGGAATGGCGCGATTATTGCGTATTCCACTGAATCTATTTAGGCAATAAGAGGTATTCATGAAAAGTATTCACGTGTGGGATCTTCCACTTCGACTATTTCACTGGGCTTTAGTCGCCCTTGTGATTGCAGCTATAGTTAGCGCAAAACTAGGTGGGAATGCCTTGGATTGGCACGTTCGATTCGGTCTTGCAACATTAGCTCTGCTTATCTTTCGCTTACTTTGGGGATTTATCGGTGGAACCCATGCTAAATTCTCAAACTTTATTCGCGGACCTAAAACGATATGGGCGTACCTTAAGGGATTAGCTGACAAGCCTTTAGGCCACAACCCAATGGGGGCGCTTTCGGTCATCGCGATATTGCTAGTTTTATTCACGCAGGCAATTACTGGTTTATTCTCGAACGACGACATCCTGACTGAAGGGCCGTTATATGCACTCATCAGTAAAGACACCAGTGATTACCTGACACATCTTCATACGCTTAACCAATACCTTATGTACGGCTTACTGGCATTGCATGTAGGTGCTATTTTGTACTATCGACTGTTCAAAAAGGAAAACTTGGTACGCCCTATGCTGACAGGCCGTAAACAAGTTCATCCATCTATTGCAGAAATCTATAACGGGAGCGTAGGTAGTTTGCGCTCCGCAGTGGTTGTCATCTCTGCTAGTTCAGTTTTAGTGTGGTTTATTGCAACCTATTGGAAGTAAAAGATTACTCAACTAGTAAAAAAAAGCATGTAAAAAGGGCATAAGAATCAACGTTCTCATGCCCTTTGTATTTACAGAAATACAATTGGATGATTAGTTAGTGACAAGCGCTTTAGCTTCAGCGAGTGATTTTTCTACTGACAACGCAATCTCAGAACCTACTGGCAGATCAGGCTGTAGTCTTTCCCATAGCTCAATCGCAGTTTTGTAATCTTGATGCTTAAAGGCAATAGAAGCACCTAACATCAATGCATTGGGCAGATGCGGATCAATTTTTAATGCCCTGAAAACAAGCGTTTCCGGCTTACCATCGACCTTGCGGTCATTCGCCATTGCCAGTACCACAGCATAGTCTGTTAATAACTCTGCATCATCTGGCGCCAGCTTTTCCGCCTTGTCAAAAGCAAATATCGCTTCATCATAACGATGCAACTTGCCATACGCCCGCCCCAGTAGCGCCCATCCAGCTGCGTCATTCGGGTCTTTATCGAGTTTTTCACGCAACGATTTCAGAATAGGCTCAATTTGAGCCGCATCTCTATCAACACTCTTCGTTTGCTGAGCCAACAGCTCGTTAATAGCCGTTGGATGGCCAATTTTTTGATAAATCAGTACAGAAAAAACAGGCAAGGCAATTAATAACAACACAGCGAGGCATTTATCTGCAGTGAATGTAAGTGTCTTTGCAACATCGCCCCCAGCCTCATCCAATAGGCGATGTTGCAGCTCGCTGTTCGCAAGTTCATATTGTTGCGCAGCCAACACGCCGCTGGCTCGATCTTGTTCGAGCTCTGCGAATTGTTGGCGGTATAAAGCCAATTTCTCACTTTGTGCATCTGTTGCTATTTCACGTGCTGGCTTTAACAAAGGCGGCAATAAAATGGCCAGGCTGGCAATCATTAATAGCGCTGCGGCACCCCAAAAAATTAGCATCATGATTCCTTGTTTATAAGATCTGAATTTAATAGCTCGGTCACTTTGCGTGACTCATCAATATTTAGCGGTGTAGCAATAATTTGTTTCTGGCGGCTACGCAATATTAAGCCCAAGCCAATGACTCCAGCGACCAGCAACAAAAATGGGCCTATCCATAGCAACACAGTTGTTGCTTTAACTGGCGGGCGATACAGCACAAAATCGCCATAACGCGCGACTAGGTAATCTATAATTTCCTGATCACTTTTACCCTGCGCTGCCATTTCCCGAATTTCCACACGCAAATCTTCTGCAAGCGGCGCGTCAGAATCGGCCAAAGTTTGATTCTGGCAAACAAGGCAACGCAATTCTGTAGATAAACGATGTACCTGAACTTCAAGCTGTGGATCGACTGCCAAGGGGTTTGCTTCTTCAGCTAACAACGGTGTGGTCAGCAATATCAACACGATGAATGATAGAAAATGCCTCATTCCGCCTGCAGCCTTTTGACCAGTGGCAAAATTTTTTCCGTCAGCAGTTTGGATGTAATAGCGCCAGTCTGCTTGTAACGAATAATGCCTTTTTTATCAATTAGATAGGTTTCAGGCACGCCATACACACCATAGTCGATACCTACGCGTCCAGTTTCATCCATTACAGATAAAGTATAAGGATCACCGCCCCCGTTTTTTAACCATTTTTGTGCAGCATCTTGCGTATCCTTGTAATTGATTCCATACAAAGGCACTGCTCTTGTTTTCGCCAGCTCAAGCAATAGCGGATGCTCTTCGCGGCAAGCGGCGCACCACGATGCCCATACATTGAATAACCACACCTGATCTAACATCTCTTTAGGGGAGAACGATTGCTGCGCATCATCCAGCCGTGGTAAAGAGAATTGTGGTGCAGGTTTACCCACTAGCGGCGAAGGCACATCGCTGGGATCATGCTGTAAACCCACTGCCAAAAAGCCCACTAATACGACAAATAATATCAGCGGCCCCAGAATCAACAGGCGCTTCATGCAGTCACGCCTTTTGGCACAAGCTTACTAGCTGCTTTATGTTTGCTAGCACGATAGCGACGGTCACTTAATGCCAGTAAACCACCAAGCGCCATCAACGCGCAACCGCCCCAAATCCAATCCACCATAGGTTTGTAATAAATGCGTACACTCCAAGTACCATCCTGCAACTTTTCACCCAGCGATGCGTACACATCGCCTGTGATACTGGCCGCAATTCCCGCTTCGGACATCGGCATATTCTGCACGATGTAGATTCGTTTGGAAGGCTTTAGCGTTGCGATTGCTTTGCCGTTTTTAGTGACCTTGATCGCGCCCTGAGCGGCTATATAATTGGGTCCTTCAATGTTTTGCACGCCTTCAAAAGTAAACGCAAAACCTGACAGATGGGCAACATCGCCGATTTTCATACGCACCGCTGTTTCGGTTTCAAAACCCTTAACGATAGTGACACCCAAAATAAAGATGCCGATGCCAAGATGCGCAAACCACATACCCCACCACGCTAGCGGTACACTGCGAATACGCGTTAGCACTGACTGATGATTTGCCGTCAAGCGTTCGCGCAAGGTTTGCAATGAAACGAGCAATACCCAAGCCGCCAAAAATAAACCCAGACCTATCATAGGCGCCCAGTGCCCAAGCCATAAAGGCAATAAAGCTGCTGTTGCCAGGCTGATGAAGAATGCCCAGCGCAAACGTAAAGCCAGTTCTGGCAATTCAGCTTTTTTCCAGCGCGCTATTGGCCCGACTCCCATCAAAAAAACCGCTGGTGCCATTAACGGTGCAAACACACTGTCAAAATAAGGTGGGCCTACAGAAATCTTGCCTAAGCCAAGTGTATCCAAAAAAAGTGGATACAGCGTGCCTAATAATACTGAACCAGCTGCCACTACGAGCAACACGTTGTTCCCGAGTAAAAAGCTCTCGCGGGATAGCAGATCAAACGCGCCGCCTTTGCCCACGCTGCTTGCGCGCCAGGCAAACAAGGCCAGTGAGCCACCGATGACAATGACGAGAAAGGCCAATATAAACAAGCCGCGCTCCGGATCGGTAGCAAATGCATGTACTGAAGTCAGCACACCTGAGCGCACGAGAAACGTCCCTAACAAACTCAGTGAAAAAGCACTTATCGCCAGCAATACCGTCCATGCTTTAAAGCTGCCGCGTTTTTCGGTGACGGCCAATGAATGAATGAGTGCTGTGCCGACCAGCCAAGGCATGAAAGACGCGTTTTCAACCGCATCCCAGAACCACCAACCACCCCAGCCAAGCTCATAGTAAGCCCAGTTACTGCCGGCCATAATGCCGATAGTCAGGAAAACCCATGCCATAGTCGTCCAAGGACGTGACCAGCGCGCCCATGCTGCGTCCAGCTCTCCCCCCAATAATGCCGCAATAGCAAAAGCAAACGCCACGGAAAAGCCCACATAGCCCATGTAAAGCATAGGAGGATGAAACACCATGCCAGGATCTTGTAACAAAGGGTTCAGGTCGCGACCATCAATCGCTGCCGGTATTAAACGCTCAAAAGGATTGGATATCGTCAGTAGGAACAGTAAGAAGCCGACACTGATTAGACCCATCACACCCAGAATTCTGGCACGTGTGATTGGTGGCAAATGCTTGGAAAAGAAGGTGACGGCGACTGTCCATACATTCAAAATAAATGCCCAAAGCAATAATGAGCCCTCATGCCCACCCCACAATGCTGCCACACGGTATTGCAAAGGCAGTTTTGAGTTGGAATTGGATGCCACGTAAAGAACAGAATAATCCTTAACGGCAAAAGTGTAGGCGAGTGATACAAAAGCAACTGCCACCAATAAAAATTGGGTGCGTGCTGCGGGTTTTGCTAACGCCATCCAGGCGACATTGCCTTTAGCTGCTCCCCAAATAGGAAAAACGCCTTGTAACACAGCCACCAGAAGTGCCAGAATCAATGCAAAATGACCTATTTCCGGAATCACGACTTATCCTTTTTTTCTATGATTTGTTCTGTGTCTTTTCTTGTATTGAATGAGCTATTTGCTGACCCAGCTTCTTGCGCGCGTTTCAATGCCTCAGCGGCTTCAGGTGGCATATAGTTCTCATCATGTTTTGCCAGCACTTCGCTGGCTGTGAATTGACCTGCGGCATCTAGCTTGCCTTGCGCGACGACGCCTTTTCCTTCTTTAAACAAATCCGGCAAAATGCCTTGATAGCGCACGGCAGTACGTTTCGCTAAATCCGTCACCGCAAAATGTACGGTCAAGCCATCTTGGTCATGCTGCACACTACCTTGCTCTACCAAACCACCTATTCGAAAGCTAGTGTTTTTTGGCACTTCGCCATTGGCGACCTGAGTTGGCGTGTAGAAAAACACCATATTGCTACGAAAAGCATTGAGGATGAGGGCTGCGGCTAAGGCGACGATAAGCAAACCCCCGCTTATCCAGGCTAATCGTTTATGTCTTGCTTTCATTGATATCTTTCATTTTCCAATTTAATTCGATGCTATCTGCTGCTTGATTAGTTGAATCGCTTTATGACGGCGATGGCTCAGAGATAAGAGTTCCCATATTGCAAGCAGCGCCGTCAAACCGAATGATCCCCACACATAAAAGGCGTAGCCGCCCATGGCTAAGAATTCACCGAGTGTCTTCCAATGCATGATTAATTGACCTCACTTAATGGCTGCACCCAATCGGCACGGCGTTCGCGCTCAAGGATGATGCTACGCAAGCGACTAAGCGCCACCGCAATCGCATACATCCAACACGCCAGTGTCATCAGCAACATACCAGTGAGCATGATAGAGGCCATTTTTGGCGCAGTCGTCACGCTGACAGAAGCGCCTTGATGCAAGGTATTCCACCAGCGTACGGAAAAATAAATAATAGGTATATTGATAGCGCCAACCAAAGCTAATAGTGCGCCAGCACGATCAGCGCGACGCGGGTCATCAATCGCGGCCTGCAAGGCGATGAACCCAATATAGAGAAATAGCAGAATAAGCTCTGAAGTCAGGCGTGCATCCCATACCCACCATGCACCCCACATCGGTTTTCCCCATAATGAGCCTGTGACTAAAGCAATCACTGTAAACAGCGCACCAGTAGGTGCAAGTGCTTGCGCCATCATGGCGGATAGTTTTGCATTTAGCGCCAGACCTATACCTGCCCAAGCCGCCATAACCAGATAGATAAGCATCGACATCCAAGCTGCCGGCACATGGATAAAGATGATGCGGTAAGCTTCGCCTTGCTGAAAATCGGTAGGCGCAACTGCGAAGCTGATATAAAGACCCGCAACCAATAGCAAAGAAGCTAATCCATAAAACCAAGGTACCAGCTTGCCTGCCAACGGATAAAAAGCCGCGGGCGATGCATATTTGTACCAATTAATCCCAAACGTCATAAATAGTTTCCGTATCGTTTATATTGTTATTCAACTGCGATGCGTAAGGCGGTTGCGCTGGCAAAAGGCGCTAATAGCAGCGCCAATAAAGTGCTAGCCGCCAAAAGCGACAGATTCGCCTCTGCACTAATACCAGTTTGACTAGCCGTTACCGCGCCAGCGCCAAAAATGAGAATAGGTATATAAAGTGGCAACACCAATAGCGCGATCAGCAAGCCGCTACCTCGTACTCCCAACGTTAATGCAGCACCGATAGCCCCAATCAGGCTTAAAGCAGGTGTGCCTAACAATAAGGACAACGCCAATATCCACAAACTTTGACTGTGCATGCCGTACTGCAAGGCTAATAATGGTGAGAGCAATACCACAGGTAAGCCAGACACCAGCCAATGCGCCACGATTTTGCCCAAGGTCAACAGGCTAAGGCTATGTGGAGAAATGACCAGTTGCTCAAGCGTGCCATCGGCATAATCAGAAGCAAATAGCCTGGATAAAGAAAGCATACATGCCAATAACGCTGCCACCCAGAGTACGCCCGGACCTAACTGGCGCAAAATGGCAGGATCAGGACTCACGGCCAAAGGAAACAAACTAGCTACCATCACAAAAAAGAACACCGTCGTGGCGATATCCGAACGGTTGCGAAACGCCTGCAAAAGGTCGCGCTGAATAATGGAAATAAAGCCAGTGCTCACTAATGTAGCCTATAGATTTGGATGTCATCGGAAGCAATATCCACAGGTTGATGCGTAGTGAGGATGACCATGCCACCTTTTGCAAGATGTTGACTGATTCGACCTGCTAACAAACCGGACATTTCGGTATCCAGCGAGGCGAAGGGTTCATCAAGTATCCACAATTTGGCAGGCGTGTGAATATTTGCAACAGATGTAGCAATAGCGTCTAACCATAAACGCGCCAATGCCACACGGCGCTTCTGCCCTTGAGAAAGATAACGAGTAGGTAAATACGCCTGACGCTGCAGCCCAACAGCTTGTAAAGCTTGGAGTACCTGATTTGAAGCTAAGTTAGACTGAATTTCCTGCTGGTTAATGTTGGAAGAAAACAACAAATTTTCGTGGGCACTCAAGTCTTCTTTGATCGCGTTCAAGTGTCCGATATACAGCAATTGCGATTGAAAAGCTTCGGCACGCCGTTGGATGTTCCGCTCATTCCATAAAACAACTCCGGATTCCGGTTGCAACAGTCCGGTCAGTACTCTGAGCAGACTACTTTTGCCTGTGCCATTCTCACCCAAGATATAAAGCAAACTGCCGGCTTGTAAGTGCAGGTTGACCTCTTTAAACAAAATGCGGTCACCGCGAACGCAACTGATGTTTTGAGTGACCAGGTTTTGAGTTGTCAGATGTTGAGTTAACGACACATTTTGGGTGGAAGACATAAAAACCTACTGAATAAGCTTATTAATATGATTGAAAATAATGGTTCAAAAAAATGGCGCTAACATCAGCGCCATTTTTGCAGCACATGTCACGATCCAACTAATTATTCATGATTAACTGACAGGTCATCTTTAGCTTATCCAACTTAATCTCTAGTCATTATTTCTTGTCAAAATTACTTCTTATCTTTTACGCGGTAATCATCATGGCAAGCTTTACAAGTTTTACCTACTGCGCCCACTTGAAGCTTCAGCGTATCAAGGTCTTTAGCGGCAGCTGGTAACTTGGCAGCTTCGAACTGGAATTTGTCTGCAGCTTCTTTAAATTTAGCATTCTCTTTCCAAATTTTGGGATCTGACTTATGAGTACCAATGTCTGTACCAGGGCCGAATGAACCAAACGGTAACGTAGATAACGCTTCTACGATGTTGGCAGATTTTTGTGCCAAGGCTTGGTCATATGGACGCTCGCCTTTTGCAATAGCACCAAGAACAGAAAAGTTACGCCCAATGACATTAAACACAGATTGGCGATAACGCACTTCCTCTTCTGGTTTAGGTTCTGCAGCAAACGCTGCACTTACCATCGTCAATGTTGCTGTTAATGCAAATGCGCCTAACACGATTTGTTTAACTAATTTATTCACAGTTAATTCCTTGATAATTATTTTGAGAGATTTTAAGTGTTAAGTCTGGACTTTAAAATTGAGCATGTTGCACTTTGCAATGCCCACTTAATCTCGCAAACTAGCCAACACCAATCGATTTTAAATGCAATTACTATGCCACCCTTTAAAATCAACTAGTTACCTATTTTTCTGCTCTTTTTTATGATGATTTGCTTAATTAGCAACAGCAAATTGTTTAATCTCGTACAGTCAACTGAGCTAAAAACAATCACCTCTTTATAATTTTTCCTAATATAACAACTAATTATCATAACTCTTAATTATTAATAGTTATTTGCTTATTCCTTTTTGTTGTTTGTTCAAAAACATCTTTTTTATCTAGCGAGAATCCTTTCCAATCTTGACAAAATTAATGCCGACTTATGTCCCATTCACAGCAGCAGTGTTTCAAAACGCTGATGATGCTGCAACATTTAGCGCCACTTTATTTACCTCATCCAAGCTCTTTCAAAAAATAATTAAACGCCCTACAAAAGCCTTGGATATTAGTTCTAACAACTTTATCGACCCCCATTTTTTTAATTTTTTTGCCTGCTGGCATGCTCTTTGCCAGAAGAGACCGTCCATGTAGTCCATCAAAAAATTAGGGAGTTTGTAAAAATGAGCTTTAAACAATCGCAAAATAGCGACTCACCACCAGCCAATCGTTTACCTTTTCGACCGTCTAAAGTGACGATTGCAATTGCTACTGCTTTGAGCATTTTTAGTGCTAACCCCGTGTATGCTGCGGATGACAAAGTGGTCGATGAATTGCAAGCCGAAATTACGCGTTTAAAACAGGCATTGCAAAAATCGGAGCAGGAATTAGCTGCGCAAAAAAATACTGCGGCGCCTGCCAGTAATGAAACAGCGGCAGGCGCCGCGCCCGCTGGTAATGCAACTGAAAACAATACAGCTGCAGCTCCGCCTCCAGAAGAAGCCAATAATTTGGATGCCGTTGTGGTACGTAGCCGCAGTAAACTTGAAAAATTGCATGATGTGCCGCAATCGGCTTCGGTATTATCAGGCGCCGAACTAAACCGCGAGTTGGCACTAGATCTTGGCTCTATCACGCGCCGTACCGCTGGCATTCAATTTAATCAGAACAATACGCGTGGCGGATCTTTATCGATTCGTGGTCTGGGTAAACGCTCATTTACAGAAACGCAAGATCCAAGCGTTGGCCTTGATGTTGATGGCGTTAGCTATGGACTCACACAGTTAGGCAACTTTGACTTTTTTGACGTTGAATCAGTGACCGTTTTGCGAGGCCCGCAGGGTACGGCGGGTGGTAAGGGCGGTAGTACCGGCCTTGTCAGCATCAATACACGACGCCCATCATTTGTGCCTACTGCAGATTTCTCGCTGACTTACGGCCAGCGTGATGCTCTAGTCGCCAAAGCTAACCTTGGCGGCACAGTGGTCGAAGATTTGCTGGCATGGCGCGGTTCTTTCATCGCCGACCGCGGACGCGGCTTTTATGACAGCGAATACGACAAGAACTACAGCTTCTATAACAGAAACCGATTGGCAGGGCGCGCGCAATTCCTGTTAACACCCACACCAGAATTGACCGCACGTTTCAGTTTTGATCTAGAACCTAAAGCGCCGCAGGTAGAAAACGGCCTGACCTTCCGCCACGACCAGCCACTGAAATACGATAACGGTTTATACAGTGATCCTAGAGGCACCACCGCCAAAGCCAAACTGGCCGGATATATCAGACCCACCGTCGCGACCAACCCCAACAGCCCCACAACCTTCGTGGGCGCGCGCGACTGGTTTGTAGGACGCAGTTTCAGCGCCGATGGCCGTACCAACAAGATTTATGACTACAATGACTATGTCAGCAAAAAGCTATTACAAAATGAAAATCAGGGACAGACTGTCACTAACAAAGGCGCTTCAGCCGAGGTTAATTACGACTTCGAGAACAATACGCTGACTTCGATCACGGCATGGCGCAGCTATAGCTTTGATGCCCACAACGATGAAGGCACACCATTCGATATCAATCTTAATGGCGGCGGCGGTGTCGATTATCGCCAATACAGTCAGGAATTCCGTATAGATTCCAAGCCCGGCGAGCTGTTCGATTACCGCGCTGGCATCTATGCACTGCGCACCGAAGACACTATCTCGTCCAAAACAGGCTGGGGCGCAGATGCAGGCGCCTGGTTTGCCAACGAGGCTCAATACAACGCGCTTGATAGAAACGCTGGCGTGAATCGCGGCTCGGGTTTGGCTCTGCTCAAGGACTCTTTGGACGACGGCTATACTAAGGCAGACACGAAGGTAGATACCAATAGCAACGCGGTTTATGGCCAGATCAACTGGCATTTGACCGAAGACGTGAATCTGCTGACCGGGCTTCGCATCACGCATGAGGATCGCACCACCGAAGATACGAAGATTTTGGCTTCCAATGGCATAGGCGCTGCGCTTAACCCAGTATCCGTGCGCGGCGTAGCCACTGGAGGTTTCGCATCTGATGGCTCTGGCAACTTGGGCGCAAATACGCCTGCGCAGTTGGCAATGGCAGACGCTGTGGCGGCCAAGTATTTCGGTGCAGCTAACTATGGCGCATTATCAACCGATCAGAAACTGCAGATAGCTAATGCTAAAACCCTCCGCGCAGGGCAAATCGGTACGCTCAGCAACGGCGTCAAGAGCAGTTATCGCGATGTATTGTTCACCTCATTGGTTAGCCCTAGCTATAAGATCAACGAAAACTTCACTGCATATACCTCTTGGCAATATGGTGAAAAATCTGGTTCCGCACTCAACGTCAATTTCGTCAAGGCAAACGTTAAACCTGAAAAAACTAATGCTTTTGAACTGGGTCTGAAATCGGAGCTGCTCGACAAGACGTTAACACTCAATGCGGATGTTTATTATCAAGATATTCGCGATTATCAATCGACCATACGTGCAGTTGACGAATTTACCACCGCCACCAATATTGCTACAAACCAACCAAATCCGCTGGCTTACTTAAGCGTGCAAGGTAACGTTAAACGCGTGAAAGCAAAAGGGTTCGAGCTAGACGCGTTCTATTCGGGTATTGATTACACAACCGTGCGCTTTGGCTTGGCTTATACGGATGCGCGCTACGCCGATTTTGACAATGCTGCGAAGCCGGATGAGTTGACATACTTAGCGCCAAACTTTATCAGCCAGACTGGCGATACTCTGCCAGGCGTTTCAAAATGGACCTTCAATCTAGGCGCTGAATACCGTCGCCCAATCGTCGACAAGATATTCCATACCAGCTTCAACACCAATTTCAACAGCCGTTATAACAACACCGATACGCTTTCGAGCTATGGCTGGGTAGATGCCTACAGTCGTACCGATGCCTCAATCGGTCTTACGTTTAAGAATAATTTTGACTTGAGTCTGGTGGGACGCAATATATTCGATAACCGTGAGCATGAAGAAGGTTGGACCAGTTATGCGCCGTTTCCTTATCCACGCTGGATTGGTGTAAGTTTCAGCGGCAAATTGTAGTCCGCTTGCTGCGCCAGAATCTAATACCAAATCTAATATTAAGTTGCTCTTTTAGGGACTTGGGGGATTTCCTCAAGTCCCTTTTCTTTTGCAATTTCCATGTTTAACAAAACACTCAACTGTTTGCCATACAACAGCAGTCATCATCATGTGCACAAAATTCAGCAAGTTTGTTTCGAAAAACAGCTGATTTAGGACTAATTGAGGCAATTTCGCTTGGTATGGTTTTTGCATTTAGGTATTGCTGTTCTTATGTGGGGTTTTGTAGTTTTCGATAAGTACAGCCAATAGTGCAACCTTTGTCTGGATTCATTAAAAAAATTCATTCCTGACATCTATACGGAAATACCTGGAGTTCCTCCCCATATGTGGATAGTTAGCATTGCACTTCGCCGCCCTTATACTTTTGTAGTGGCTGCTTTACTCGTCGTCCTGTCTAACCTGTATGTACTGCGCAACATGTCGACAGACATCTTCCCCAATATCAATATTCCAGTCGTCGCCATGATTTGGGAATACAGAGGCATGACCTCCAAGGAAATGGCGGACCGTATTGCTGGGCAGGTTGAGCGATCGATGAGCCTGATTGATGGTATTGAACATATTGAGTCGGTTTCTTTCTCTGGAGCCTCAATCATTAAAATATTCTTTCATCAAGGTACCGATATCAGAACCGCACTTGCACAAGTGATGGCAAGCAGTAACTCTGTATTTCGTTCGCTGCCTCCAGGGATTAACCCGCCGCAAATTATTCAATACTCAGCATCAGATTTGCCGCTTCTGCAGATTGGATTATCGAGTAAAACGATCCCGGAAACCGAAGTTGCTGATTTAAGTGGCAATGTTTTGCGTAACGTTTTGCAATCCAAAAAAGGCTTGGCGCTCACACGTCCATATGGCACCAAAGACCGCCAGATATCAGTCGATTTAGACAGCACCGCACTGTTAGCAGATGGTTTGAGCCCAGTCGATCTGGTCAATACCATGGCCGCCCAGAATATGATTTTGCCTACTGGCTCTATTAAGTTAGGAGACACTGAGCTGGATGTCACCTTGAACGGTTCTATCGCCAAAATTGCTTCGATTGCTGATTTACCTGTGACCACGATCAACGGCAATACTATATTTGTCCGCGATGTAGCTCAAGTGCGCGATGGAGCTGGAGCACAGACCACTATTGCACGACAAAATGGCGAGCGCGGCGTGCTCACTTCGGTATTTAAAATAGGCGACATCTCAACGCTGGAAGTGGTGGCTCATGTCAAAGAATCTATCCCCAAAATTCTCGACCAAATGCCGCAAGGGATTGATTTAAAACTGATGTTCGATCAATCGCTATTTGTAAAAGCTGCCGTAGATAACGTGTTGCATGAAGGCCTGATCGCGGCTAGTTTGACAGCTGCTTTGATTCTGCTATTTCTTGGCAGCTGGCGTAGTACCTGCATCATCGCCGTTTCCATTCCGTTATCCATCATGTGTTCACTCATCGTGCTATACCTGATTGGTGAAACCATCAACTTGATGACCTTAGGTGGGCTGGCACTTGCCGTGGGCATATTGGTAGATGATGCTACGGTAGAGATTGAGAATATAGAACGCCATATGGCGATGGGCAAGCCGATACATCAGGCCATTATGGACGGTGCAGCGGAAATCGCAGTGCCTGCATTCGTTTCCACGTTGTGTATCTGTATCGTATTCGTCCCCATGTTCTTTTTAAGTGGCGTCGCACACTTTTTGTTCGTGCCGCTTGCAGAAGCGGTGGTATTTGCCATGCTGGCGTCTTACATCATTTCGCGTACGTTGGTTCCTACCTTGGCCATGTACCTGCTGGCCAATCATGAGCATGATCATGGCCTAAGTCAGGGTAAGGCTAAGGTTCAAGGCTGGTTTTCAAGCATACATCAACGATTCAATCGTGGATTTGAATTGTTGCGTCAGCAGTATGTTTCCCTGCTCGCTGGCTTGTTAAACCGCCGTAAACTATTTGGCGCAGGCTTCTTGCTATTCTGCCTGCTCTCACTTGGCTTGTACCCTTTGCTTGGACAAGATTTATTCCCCCCCGTGGATGCCGGGCAAATTCGTTTACATTTGCGCGCCACCTCAGGTGTGCGGATAGAAGAAATGCCCAAGCTGGTCAATGCAGTTGAGGGCGTCATCCGTGAACACATACCGCAAGACCAAATCGGGGAAGTGCTGGACATTATCGGTGGCCCTTACAGTACCCGCAATACGTTATTTGGTAACTCTGGCACTGTAGAAACAGCGGATACGGAGATTATGATTTCTCTGAAAGCGGGCCATCGTGATTCTAGCGCTCAATATATCAGCAAACTGCGGTCGGTACTACCGAAACGCTTTCCTGGGATTGAGTTCTTTTTCCAGCCAGCCGACCAGATCAGTCAGACATTGAATTTTGGCATCCCGGCGCCGATTGACATTCAAATCATGAATGGTAAACCTGAAGAAATCACGCCGCTTCTTGTCGCACTTAATAATAAGGTACGACAGATTCCCGGTATTGTGGATGCCCACGTTTACCAGCGCTGGAGCAAGCCTACACTCGATCTGGAGATGAATCGCACACAACTTAATCAGCTGGGACTTTCCGCCAGGGATGTAGCGCAAAACCTATTAATATCCTTAAGCGGCAGTATGCAAACCGCCCCAAGTTATTGGCTGAATCCGGCCAACGGTAACTCTGTCAATATCGGCGTGAAAAGTAACGAGCTTGTATTGAACAATCTGGATGCACTCCTGCGCACTCCGGTAGGAACTGCTAACGGCAGCAACAATACCCAATTACTGGGTAATCTGGTCACAGTGAAACGTTCTTACCAGCAACCAGCGGTCACCCATTACAACAGCAACAATGTGTTTAATATCTACGCAAACGTGCAAGATCGTGACTTGGGTTCAGTAAGCCGCGACCTTGAACGATTGGTGGAAGAAACTAGAGGCCAACTACCCAGAGGCGCAGAAATAGCACTTCGCGGACAAGTTGAAACCCTCAACGATTCCTTTACTGGATTGGCTACAGGTCTAGCTGTCGCTATTCTGCTGGTTTATCTACTCATTGTGATCAATTTCCAATCTTGGCTAGATCCGCTCATCATTATCAGTGCGCTTCCGGCAGCACTGGCCGGTATCGCGTGGACGCTTTATCTAACTGGCACCACATTAAGCGTACCAGCCTTGACCGGCATCATCATGACTATGGGCGTGGCGACTGCTAATAGTATTTTGGTGGTCTCATTTGCCCGCACCCAATTACAAAAAGGCACCACAGCCGTAATCGCGGCACTGGAAGCCGGTTCAACACGGTTGCGCCCTGTGTTGATGACGGCTTTTGCGATGATCGTGGGGATGTTACCCATGGCCATCGGCGTTGGCGAAGGTGCAGAACAAAACGCGCCGCTCGGCAAAGCGGTTATCGGCGGTTTATTGTTTGCCACCATTTCCACATTGATTTTTGTGCCTATCGTCTTTGCTGCTTTACATAGACGGTCTAAACATAGTCACGACCATTCGTCACAACTTTCGTCGCATGCGGCGAATTTACCCAATCCATTAACATCTGGCCATTGAAAATACTATGACTGATATAGCTCCCAACATTCTTGCTCAGAAATCCACTTCCAAACGTCATCCCCTACGCATCGCTGCTTGGCTGGGTTTTGGGTTTGTCATTGTGCTGATTGCCAGCGGCGGATTACGCTTTCTTGCCAATGCCAAGGCTGTCAATGCCTTGCAACAACATACTCAAGAAAATCTAATCCGCAGCGTTAATGTGACGTACCCCAAAACCGATAAACTCAAAACCACTTTAATGTTACCTGCCAGTTTGCGCGGTTATAGTGAATCTGTGGTCTTTTCCCGCAGCAATGGTTACCTCAGCGCTTGGTATAAAACCATAGGGGATACGGTCAAGAAAGGTGAATTACTCGCTAAATTAGAAACTCCAGAACAGACCCAAGAACTCGCACAAGCCACAGCCTCACGTGAATTGGTCAAGACGCGCTTAGCGTTGGCAAAGCTCACCCAAGAGCGCTGGCAAACTTTACGCGACCATGATTCTGTACCGCAACAAGAGCTTGAAGAGAAACGCAGTATCTACCAACAAGCGCTTAACGAGCTGACTATGGTGGAAGCCAATATCAATAGACTTGAACAACTACAATCATTTCGTCATATCGTCGCACCGTTTTCCGGCGTCATTACCAGGCGCAGCATTGATATTGGTGATCTGATTACACCTAACAGCAAAGAGTTATTTGCGCTCACCCAGATAGATAAGCTGCGATTAAGCCTGTGGGTTCCCCAAGTATATGCCAGCGAAATCAAGTCCAATCAGGAAGTAGATGTTTCCGTGAGCGGCCTAAGTGAAAAATTCAAGGGCAGAATCGAACACTTATCAGGCGCCATTGACCCTGTCACACGTTCGCGCCAGATAGAAATCGTTTTGGATAACCCGGACCGCAAACTGATTCCCGGAGCCTATGCCGAAGTTAGCATTAACTTAGTCAAGGCGATTCCCGCTCAAATCATTCCGCCTAGCGCTTTGGTGATCAGTAAAAACGACCCATATGTCGTTATCGTTGATAAAGAGAATAAAGTCAGGTTCCAAAACGTGAAAATAGGACGCGATTTGGGGAAAACCATAGAGATCATTGATGGCATATCGTCAGGCGACACGTTGATATTAAGCCCGTCCGAATTGCTTGAAGAAGGCGAAAAGGTGATCCCAACTTTAATCACCTTGAAAGACCCGGACGATAAAAGCCAGAAAAAAGTAGCCGAGAATATTAAAAACCCCAGTGAAAAGAACCCATCGCCTGATGGAACAGCAAAACCATGAGCTTAGCATTCAAAAAGAGCTTAAGTTTAAGCCTGCTCAGTATGAGCCTGGTCGCTTGCTCTCCTTGGCAGATTTACCATAAACCCGCGATTGATTTGCCCGTTACTTGGCAAGAAGGCTGGCGACCAGCCACACCCCAAGATAGCGTTCCAAAAGGCGAGTGGTGGCTACTTTTCAATGATGCAGAATTGACTCGATTATCGCAGGCAGCTATTGCACATAATCAAAGTTTGAAAGCTGCCTTTGCCAGTGTGCAACAAGCCCGTGCGCTTTCCCGCGTTTCGCAAGCAGCGTTATACCCATCTCTGGATTTCGCGGCAACAGCCAGTCGCACCCAGCCATCTGCCAATCGCCCAAATAACGCAAGAAACGCATCCGTTTCTGCCAATATTCAGCAAAATATCAATCCTGTATTCGTCGCTGGATATGAAGTGGATCTATTCGGCCGCATTGCCCATGACATTGAGTCGGCAAAAACTTCATTACAGCAATCCCAAGCAGATTTTGAGAATCTGAAGTTAGTACTCACTGCCGATGTAGCCAGCAACTACTTTAATCTGCGTGAACTAGAGTCCGAACTGGATATTTTGAAACAAAGCATCGAGCTGCAAACTAAAGCTGTAAAGTTTGCCAAGACAAGACATGAAGATGGCGTTGCTACCGGGCTAGACACGATCCAGCAACAAGCTTTGTTAAGCAAGACTCAGGCACAACTCAGCCTTACGCAACGTCAGCGGGATATCACGCTACATGCACTCGCTACCTTGACTGGTTCAACTGTGAACAATTTCAAAGTGATCAATGGCAACTTACCGACGGCGATCCCAGAAATACCGATTGGATTACCCGCTGACGCGTTGGAAAGACGTCCAGATGTTGCCGCGACAGAACGCGCGGTCGCCATAGCTAACATCCAAATTGGCGTTGCCAAAGCAGCCTGGTACCCATCATTACGTTTGAGTGCCACACGCGGTTGGCAAAGCACCACCGCAGCAAATCTATTCGATGCACCTAGCGTTGTGTGGTCTTTGGGTATTAGTCTGGCGCAGACCATATTTGATAGTGGTCGTAATCAAGCCCAGATTGAATTTGCCAAAGCCGGCCATGAACTGGCCTCAGCGGAATATAGGCAAACCGTATTAAACGCCTTGCAGGAAGTGGAAGACGGGCTTAGTACCGGGCGCTCTTTGACTGATTCGCTGCGTGATTTACAAGCTGCGGAAGCTGCTTCAGCTAAAGCAGCTGAGATGATTGATGATCGCTACAAAGGCGGTATTGCCAGTGTGCTGGAACTCATCAGCGCGCGCCAGGTTCTACTAGATAATCAACGTCAGCTTCAAGTCGTCAGAGGCCAGCAATTAGTCAATGCGGTGTTTTTGATCAAATCACTCGGTGGCGGTTGGCAAAACACGCTACCTGTTCAAAACTCGCAAAACGATACTAAAAAAACGGTTAAGTCTGTCGATTAGCCTTAAGCCTTTTGCAAAGCCTGTTTGACTTCTTGCAACACCGATGACCAATCACCAATAGCTGTTTGCCTGAATAACCTTGCTGTTGGATACCAAGGGCTGTCGCTACGACCTAAGAGCCAGCGCCAATCAGGGCTGTAAGGCAACAATATCCAGACTGGCTTGCCCATGGCGCCAGCCAGATGCGCAACAGCGGTATCTACTGTAATAACCACATCCATTAAAGTGATGATTGCTGCGGTATCTGTGAAATCTTTTATATGTCCACCCAGATATTTTATTTGGGGATGCTGATGAAAGAATTCTGCATCCCCTTCCCGCAACTTTTTTTGTAGCCCATAAAAATCTGCATTTTGGTCCACTATTGACGCGAGCTCTTGTAAGGCTATAGAACGATTATGATCATTCGAATGCGTCGCACTGCCTGCCCATATCAAACCTACACGCGATTTTGATTGATTGACCAGCCCAGTCCCGCCCAGCTTATTCCGCCATGCACGTACTTTTTTAGCATCAATCGCAATATAAGCTGACGTATGAGGGATAGTATCTAACTTGGTAGCAAATGCTTTGGGCAAGCTGAGTAATGGGCAATGGTAATCAAATTTCGGCAGTGAATGACCACGTGCGATAAGCAGATCGACACCTTTTAAAGTTCTTATCAAATTAACCAGTTGCGGTTGTACTTCTAGCACCACAGTCGCTCCCAGCGTTTTGACTAAACTGGCATAGCGGCAAAACTGTAATGTATCGCCAAGCCCCTGTTCGGCATGCAATAAGATAGTTTTACCCTGCAAAGAGTCTGTGCCGTCCCATAAGGACTGTGTAAACAAATGTTTTTCTGCGTGAAGCTCAGACGCCCAGCGCCATTCGTACTCCTGCCAGCCCGGTTGATAGTGACCGGCAAGTAAAAAGCATAAGCCAGCATTCCAGCGTGCATCTGCATAATCGGGCGCATGAGTTAAAGCAAGCTGATAATTTTCTTGGGCATCATCCAATCGGTTGAGCGCACGCAATGCATTGCCTTTGTTATTCAATACCTCAGGGTGATTCGGCATCGTTTGCAACACTTGGTCATAGCTATGCACGGCATCTTGAGGGCGATTTAAGCTACGCAATACATTACCGCGATTGAATAATGATGGCGGATGATCAGGTTCAATCGCCAAAGCGAGCTCAAAGTAGGTTAGAGCATCATCGTTGCGTTTAATTTGTTGCAAAATAATGCCGACATTGTTGAGGACATTTGCCTGATGTGGATGATCGGCCAAGACTTGTTGATACAAATCCAATGCCTGTGACCAATGACCGTTTTGGTGATAAGCCAAAGCCTGGTCTAAACGCGATGGAGATGCGTTAACGGTCATCGTTTAAATTTTGTTTTTGCTATAACAAATCTGGTTAGCGTGAATAAAAAAACTGAGTGCCTAATAAGATTTAGGCACTCAGTTAATTTTAAAAAAAGATTAATTATTGCTAGCTGTCTGTGGCTTGATACCGATTGCTGCTTCTATATCTTCCAACTTGGTGACACGTGGGCCATGTAACGCAGCAATCTGCTCAACATTCAACTTGAGACGCTTGATATTGTCATACAGATTAGCCGTGTAAGGGTTTACGCTAGTAGGCAAGGGCGCACCAGCTGCAGGTGGCGTATAGGCATCCGCTTCAACCAGCACTTTGTCATTTGGCAAATAAACCAATGCGAAAGCATCATTATGCGTATTACCAGCGATGGTATAAATCTCTACAGGATGGGCTGCATCTGGCAACACTAGCTTGTCTGAAAAGGTTTTAAACTTTGCAGGTTTATGAGAAGCGGCCAAGCGATCAGGACTAAGCGTATGCGCATTGGCCCAGATTTTTTTGTAATATGGCTCATTGAGTTTATGCGTCACAATCGTTGCGCCTTCATCCACATAAGTACGCAAGCCGCCAGAATGGTCAAAGTGATGATGTGTATTCACTAAAAAAGTGATGGGCTTGTTCGGGATGATTTCTTTCACCTTGGCAATCACCGCTTCTGAGCGCGCTTCATTTAAAGGCGCTTCAACCAGAATGATTTGGTTTGCCTGCTCAATCGCCACGCTATGGTGGGTGCCGCCTTTCAAGTAGAACACTCCCGGCACAAGCGGATCAGATGTCACTTTAATTGATGTGTCCGCCTGGCTTAACTCGGCAGGTACCGTAATATTTGCCTCAGCATTCGGCGTTACAGATTTAACCGCTAAAGCCAATACAGGATAACCGCCTTGTTTGCGGAGGATATTAGAAGGGAAAGAAATGCCGCTGTAATCTTTGTAATCGCTATAACTGTACTCAACCAATGTATCGCCTAGCACTGGGCTATCGATCCAAGTCTTGACATTGCTGACCTCATTTTTGGCATTGATGATGCCGACATACTTATTCTTACCCTGCGTGAATGAAACTTCCACGCCTTTTTTTACTTTTTTCGATGTGGCATTGTTAGCTTGCGCAGCTTTCAGAAAGCCTTGTGGTGTCGCCCAAATCTCTGACACGCGCTCTTCAACTGCGGCTACTTGTGGTTGAGCAACAGGCGCTGAGTCTGGCGCAGCACCCGCTGCTGGCGCTAAATTCCAAGCCGTATTACCACTCACATATTGATCAGGCTTTTGCTCAACCGGCACTGGGCGAACACGTTTAGGTTCAACGGCTTGCTTACGGGTAATCTGTACACGTTCAGCAGGTGCTTCAAAATTGATGGTGGCTTTATAACTACTTACATTGAATTGCGGCCAAGATGAGCTTGGATTCGGCGCTTGGCCAAATTGGTACCAATGCCCGGCGCCTGAAAACTCAATCGATTTTAATTGAGTTGCACCAAGTACTTCAGTCGAAGCAGCAAGTGATGGCGCATCTTGTCCCCAGGCTGAAAATGAAGCCACTGCCAAGGCAATAGCGGTAAGCTGGCGCAGCTTTAAACCACCTGTCTTAGAAGTAATTGTTGTTATTACTGACATCTTTAATCCTTTAGCTCAAATATTAAAAATTCATTCATATGAATGTTATTAGTTGCGTTGCAAGTCCTGTGCCAGACATTTTATAATGCGTAAAATCACAAAAAAACACCAGATAACATATTGTTTTTAATCACTAATATTAAATACAACCGAAAACACAGGGTATAAATCGAATAAATATGCACATTGGTTTGTTGTTAGGGAAACAGCAACAAAAAAGCCCACTGTTGTTTTTCAAACAGAAGGCTCTTAAATAGATAGTGTATTTTATTCTAAGCGATGCTTGAATGGCGTACGGCTGTCTCCATGATAACTAGAATGCTGATTGAGGTCGTGAAGATCATTCGCACCAAGTTTGACTGAGATATTTTTTTGGTCACGAACCCTAACAATTCGTTGATTTGCGACCAAGTTAGGAAGGTCAATTTCTATAATTTCCTGAAGATTAAGCTTCTCCCCATCTACTACAGAGAACGAAATTCCAATATTATTATCCGTCAGCGCCTGATAATTACCATATAAGAAATTTAGTTTAGTTATAGTGGCTCGCATCTTGAAAAACTTTTAGCTTAATCATCCCCTTTAAAATCATCATGGCAAGCTTTGCAACTGCGCGTCACTTTGCCGAACTGCTCTTTGATAGCCGATGCATCATTAGCACTCGCCGCTATTTTGGCTAACTCGGTCGCTTCTTTACTAAAGTTATTCGATAGTTCTGTAAATTTCGCTTTATCTTTAAACACCTCTGCGTTAGCGGCTGTTTCATGCCAACCCTTGCCTTTTTCCGTACCAGGCACAAATAAAACTGGCAATCCTGAATTGGCGATGCCCGCGATTGCATTGGCAGCAGCGACCACCTCAGCTTTGTTGTAAGTTCCCTGAATCGAAGACTTGATACGTGAAACGTTCCATTCAATTATGCGGTAGGCGGACTGTCGCCATTGAATCAATTTTTCAGGTTTGGGTGTCTGCTCAGCCAGAGAAGCCGTTGATGTAACCATAAGCACTGTTGTAACAATGACTGTAGCAATGGACTTAAGCTGTATGGATTTAATCTGTAGTTTTGTCATATTTTCTCAATCAAGACTTCTAATTACTTATTTAACTCGACCTGCGTAGCCCGTCGTTAACATTGGGATTTTATAGGCATCCCCACGACCAACTACGTAAAGTGTCTTTTTATCTTTACCTGCAAAAGCAAGGTTTTGCGGCGCTTTCGGCAGTTCAATAATGCCTAGTGCTATGCCGGCCTTATCAAACACTTGAATGCCAATAGTAGTCGCCACATATAAGCGACCCTCCGCATCTATCGCCAAGCCATCGGCGCCACTGCTAAATCCATTTTCGGCTTTACGATAGCCGTCAAGCAAGGCGAATTTATGACGTGGCCCGATGGAGCCATCTTCTGCAACGTCGTAAACAAACACATATTCGCCGAAAGTATTCGCAACGTATAAAACTTTCTCATCCGGGCTAAGTTGAATGCCGTTAGGGCGTTGAATGTCCGTGATAATCTGCACCAACTCACCACTTGGCTTGATATAGTAAACTGCTGGTTGGCCCGTTGAGGCTTCTCCCGGTTTAGGATTTATGCCAGGATCCGTGAAATACACACCGCCTTTTTTATCAATGACCAGATCATTTGGACGATTTAATGGCTTACCGTTAAATTGACTCGCCAACACTTTTGCATGCTCTTTTGGGTAGATGATGCCTACGCTAGGTTTCAACGTTTGCACTGCATATAAATCACCATTGGCTGAAAACGCTAAGCCATTTGCACCATTGCTTTCCGCGATGAAATTGCTCGTATTGCCATCTAGGCCAATTTTAGTAATACGGTTTGCTTGCGTTTCAGTAAAGATAAAACCACTGCCATCTGGTAAAGCAATGGGGCCTTCCGTTCCTGTAAAGCCGTTTTTAATCGGCCTTAGCTCTAAACCGCCAGCGATTACTCCTGCAATTGGTGGCGTCACTGCTGGGGCGACGGCTTCCTCAGCAAATGCTGGAAGCGCACCAATAATGGTTACTGAAGTAAATAATGTGCCTAGAATCCATGACTGTTTAAGTATGAGTGATGGTTTTTTTGTTTTCATGTTGTTTCCTTTAAGCGTTGGTACGCTATGTAGTTATATGGTTTATGGCATGTCAGAAATATATTCTGCCAATGCTTCTATCTCAGTATCTGTCAGTGACTTTGCAATCACATTCATCACCTGGTCAGGGCTATTTGTCCGTGCCGCAGATCGCCAGTTGCGTAATTGTTCACGTAGGTAAAACTGACTTTGTCCAGCAATGACAGGGTTAATATCATTCGCGGAATGACTGCCTTTACCATCCATTCCATGACAACTTTTGCAAGACATGATGTTGCGTTTTGAATCACCACGCAGAAACAGATTCTGCGCGATTGCGTTTGTTTTACTGCCTTTACCTTGCATAACGGGTTGATTAGCAAAATACGTAGCAATATTCTCTAAGTCTTCGTCATTAAGGTGCTCTACCATTTTGCTCATCACAGAGTGTTTGCGCTCCCCTGATTTAAAATTGCGCAATTGCTTGAACAAATATCCAGCATATTGTCCCGCAAGCTGGGGCACGCCAATGCCGGATTTTTCTAAGGAATCAGCATTCGCATGGCACTCAATACAAAGCTCTGACTTGGATTTGTTTTTACCCAGTTCAAGATTGCCGCCGCCAAAACGGATGGCAACATCTTCTTGATCTACAAATGTGGTTTCAGCCATGACAGGTGGAATAACGTTTGGAATGACAAAAAAACTTAACATGCTAAATAATGCAAAATAATTTCTAAACAAACTTACTTAGACCCTATTGCCTTATTTGGGCTTGCTGCCGCTATTTTCTCAACCACTTCAAGCGCTTTTCCTACATTTTCTGCAGGTTTAATGCCGCCAATTGTCGCGGCAATTTTGCCATCCTGCGTCACCACGAAAGTCGTGCGTTCTGCATAACCGTGATTGATGTCTTTACCGCGCGTGTCTTTCTTACCAGCTACGGCATCGCGTATCGCCAATTCATAAGATTTTGAAATCTTGCCATCAATATCTGTAGCAACCGATACCTTGCCTGCGCAATAATCAGGGTCTGCGGAAAACTCATTCAGTCGCTCAATATTGTCCAGCGACACGCCGACGACTGTTGCTTTCGCAGCAGCAAATTTTTCATACTTCTGGGCAAATGTATGCGCTTGAACATTGCATCCACCAGTGTAAGCAGAAGGGTAAAAATACACGACAACCGGCCCTTTTTTCAGCGCTTCTTTGAGTGAAAAGGTATAAGCCTTGCCATCCAGAGATGCTTGAGTGGTAAAGTCCGGCGCTTTATCACCTTCTTTAAGCGCAGCAGCGGCTGGTAATGAAATCACGCTAGCCAACAAGGCCGTAAGTAGTAATCGTTTCATGGGTAAATTCCTTGAGTAATTGAATATAAAGGTTGAATCAAGCTTAAAAAGCTAATCCTTCTTTTTATAAATTTTGTGGCAAGCTTTGCAGGTTTTAGATAAAGCCACAGCATTTTGCGAAGCGGCGTCAAAGTCGTTGGCTGAGACTGACTTTGCAATCAAAGCAGAAAGATCACGACTTTCCTGCGCCCATTTCACGCCATCAGCGGCATCTGCTTTCTTGAGGAAAAATGCCTCGACTTCATCAAACATTTTTTGCATTTCTGACGCTTCAGAGGCAGATGCTGCTACATCTTTCAAGGCCAAGTTTGAAGTCAGACTTTTATTTAAATCTTCCATCGCTGTCATAAAGTCTTCGTCGACTTCACTATAGGAAAATACGGGTGTAGTAATAGCTGCCATTGCAATTAAGGCAATTGCTAAATATTGATAAATCTTTTTTTTCATTTTTACTTTAATTACAAACTTGTAGACATAAAGCACTTAAAATATTTAAGTGTTAAGTAGTGGGCAATGGCACACGAAACTAGTCATGTCTAGTTCCGTGTGCCATTGATATAAATACCCACTTATATAAATAATAATTAAGCCAGTAACTCTTTAATCACTTCACCATACACAACAGTCGGACGCTCAGAACGGCCATCATGCAAGAACGTGGTTTTCAAGTGATCAAGGCCCATCAGTTGCAGAATTGTGGCGTGCAAATCATAGGTATCTACTGTTTTTCCTACAGACTGCAAACCGACTTCATCTGTTTGGCCAAAAGTGGTACCAGCTTTAACGCCAGCGCCCGCCATCCATTGTGTATAACCCCAGGGATTATGGTCACGGCCTGTACCGCTTTGTCCGTAAGATGTCCTGCCAAACTCCGAGGTCCACACGACAAGCGTAGATTCTAGCAAGCCACGAGATTCAAGATCGGCCAGTAAGCCTGCAATCGGCTTATCAACAGCCTTGGCATGGGCGCCATGATTTTTTTCAAGATCTTGGTGTGCATCCCAGTTTCTGCTTTCGCCCTCAATATCAGTAGGGCCTGAAACAACTTGAATAAAACGTACGCCACGCTCAACTAGGCGGCGAGCACGTAACATATTAGTACCGTAATCCTTAGTTGCTTCGTCGTTTAGACCATACAACTCTTTGGTTGCATCAGTTTCTTTACTCAAATCTACTGCTTCTGGCGCTGCAGATTCCATACGATAAGCTAGCTCATAAGAACGCACTCTGGCTTGCAACTCTGTATCTTCGGGATAACGCTCACCACGTTTTTCATTCAAGCGTTTCAGCAAATCAAAGTTGCCGCGTTGCTGGCCAGCAGCCATTAACTCAGGGCGCTCAAGATGCAAAATAGGCGATGCCCCTGGACGGAATGCCGTACCTTGATACACAGCTGGCAAGAAGCCTGAACTCCAATTGACTGAACCAGCTTGTGGCTCTTTTTTACCACCATACAGCACCACGTAGGAAGGCAAGTCTGGATTTGCTGTACCCAGCGCATAGGATATCCAAGCGCCTAATGAAGGGCGGCCTGGATTCAAATCGCCGGTATTCAATTTGAGGATAGAAATATCGTGTGTTGCACCAACCGTGGTACTAGATTTGATAAAGGCAATCTTATCTGCATGCTTAGCAATATTAGGTACTAGGTCTGAAAACCATGCACCACTTTCCCCGTGTTGCTTCCACTCACGCTTTGAAGCGTAAAGCTTGCCGACGCCACCTTGCGTACTGGTCTTGATACCTTTCAGGAATGAAGCGGGTACTTCTTGGCCAGACAACTTAATCAGGTCGGGTTTGTAATCATATAAATCTAACGTACTAGGTGCGCCATCCATATGTAGCCAGATGACGGATTTAACCTTAGCGGCAAAATGTGGCTGTTTAGGCGCTAGTGGATCAATAAGCTCTGCCGCTTGTGCAGCTGTTAAAAAGCCAATACCTGGCAAGAAGCCGCCGGCTGCAATGCCCCCTAGGCCTATGCCGGCTTTAAGTAAAAAGTCTCTGCGAGATTGATTGTTCATGATGCTATCCTTAATATTATTCAATTATTTTATAAAAGTTGTCTGGGTTTAAAATTTTTGCCGATTTAAATCTTATTGCTTAAAACCGGTAACTAAACTCGTTGGAATTTGCAACTGTATGCACCAGATCAACCAAAGCTGCGGCTCGAATCGGATTGGTCACTTTTGCATCTTTTAAGCCAGTCGGCAACGCAATTGCCAGTTTTCCATCCGTGCTTTTTTCTTGAACAATCTCTTTTTCGTGATTGGTCAGGAATGAAACCAAAGTGGCTTTTTCTGCCTGATCAGGTTTACGTGCAAACAGTATCTGATACAACTTATCCAACTGTGCAGATTCATCATTGCCCGCCTCGCGTATCACGCGACCAGCCAATGCCTGAGACCAACCAAACACTACATCACTATTAAATAGCGCCAGTGCTTGCAGTGGCGTGGTTGTTACGTCACGCTTGCTATGCACTTGTTGTGCAGAGGCCATATCAAAAGTTTCCAGCAATGGATAAGGCACACTACGACGCGTAAATACATACAGGCTGCGTCTATTGAAATCCTTGGAATCTTTAGAAACTTCCCACAAATTGCCTGCGCCCAAATTGCCCGGAACAGGTGGGAATACGCTTGGGCCGCCTACTTTTTCTTCCAGCTGACCAGATGCGACAAGCAAGGAGTCACGAATTTCTTCGGCTTCCAAACGTTTGCGTGGGAACACCGCTAACAGCTTGTTTTCAGGATCCGCTTTATAGGCATCTTCACGATAAGATGAAGACTGACGGTAAACGCTAGATAGCAATATTTCACGCTGCAGCTTTTTCACGCTCCAACCCTGCGATACAAAATTGCCTGCTAAATAGTCCAGTAATTCGGGATTACTTGGTTTGTCTCCTGCACGGCCGAAGTCACTGACTGTACGTACAATGCCTGTTCCAAAATACTGATTCCAAACGCGATTCACAAATACGCGCGCCGTAAGCGGGTTTTGCGGACTGGCAATCCAGTTGGCAAGCGCAGTACGACGGCCCGATGAAATCTCGGTAGGCACGATATTTGGCTTCTCATCCGTTAATGCAACCGGGAAAGCTGGTTGAACTTCATCAAGTGGGCGTTCATGATTACCGCCAAAGAACACAAAAGTAGGCGGCGCATCACTATGGCCGAGCTCAGTCATAGCTGAAATAGTGTCTGAGCCTTTAGCTGGTTTAAGCTTGTCGAACTTCTTCAGATCATCACCAAGTTTTTTATATTGCGCATACTTCTCTGCATTACCTGGCACATAATTATCGCTTTCTTTCTCTGCAGACTCTTTCAGATAGGCGCCTAATTCATTATCGGTAGTGACATTAGTCAAGCGATGATTTACCCAGCGATCCAGCGCATTCCATTGTCCTTCTGGCTTGAATATAGAGTCGCGGCTATCAGTTAAGTAACGTTCTTTGTGATACTGTAAGGCCTTATCACGTACCGTATCTAAAATAGCAGTGCGCTGCGCACGGATATCCTTGGTAGCCTCTTCCCACTTGGCCTGCACCTGTTGATACTGGATTTCCTGATCATTTTTGGGAGCCGGAACATTGTCTACTGCGCTGACATTAGAAAAGAAAGCCTGTAAAGCAAAATAGTCTTTTTGCGTTACTTTGTCAGCCTTGTGGTTATGACATCTGGCGCAACCCACAGTCGTGCCAAGTAATGCCAAACCAACAGTATCTGTAATGTCAGTAGTGATTTGGTATTTACGCTGAATAAGATCACGTGAGTTACGATTATCGGGAAAACCAGCGATAAAACCCGTTGCGACCAATGCTTCTGTGTCACCTGGGAATAACTCATCTCCCGCCAACTGCTCTTTCACAAAGCGATCAAACGGCTTGTCCTGATTAAACGAGTTGATGACATAATCGCGGTAACGCCACATATTTGGACGTGTCTGGTCACCTTGAAAACCGGTGCTGTCCGCATAACGAGCCAGATCCAGCCAGCGACGTGCTTGGCGCTCACCATATCGAGGTGATGCCAGTAAACGGTCTACTAACTTTTCATAAGCATTCGGCGAACGGTCTTCTACAAAAGTACGCACTTCTTCAGTAGTGGGAATCACACCCCAAGCATCCAAAGTAGCACGACGAATATACGCTGCGCGATCAGCATCTGGAGACGGTTTGATGCCCTTGGCTTCTAATTGTGATAGCACAAAAGCATCTACTGGCGTACGCACCCAGGCCTTTTGCTTTACTACTGGTACCGCTTGGTTTTGTACCTGTTGCCATGACCACAGCTTGGCGGCAGCAGGTTTTTTTTGCTCAGCTTGTGGCTTTGCAATAGTATCAGCCGCAGCTTTTTCTTCCGCCGCATAGGTTGTCGCTGTTGAAAATGCCATCAACACCGCAAAATAAACGGTCTTTTTTATTAAATTATTTAGATTACTCATTTACTACTCCCGCATTATTCATTTACCACTCCCGAGTTATGTATCAATTGCGTTAGCCTCAACGCGTTGCGGCTTTAACTGCTACCAAAGCAAGCCTAGAATCTGCAAAACATGGGCTATTTGGAAAAACCGACTCACGAGCTATAGCGCAACTATTGTGCCACTCTGTATACGCAACTTGAAAATACCTGGGTTATGTTTCTATATGGTTGATTTATAACTATAAAATAAAGAATAGTGATCAATAATTAATTTTATTGAGCATTTACATGTTGATGATTCTGGTGATGTAGGAACAGTGTTTTACGTTTTTTTTGTTGCTACAGAAACAGCTATTAAATTAAACCACTCTTACCAAAAATCGCAATTCGTCTCACCGCAAAATAATTAGGTACTTAAATTCGTCATTTATAAATATCCAAATACTAAAATTTAATCTACTTTTTTGACTGCACTAGAAAATTTGCTTTTTAGACGAGAGAAAAATTTTACGATAAATACGCAAACTTCCTATATGCATAATGAGTATATGTAAATAACTATATATAATTATTAATTAGATAGAAAGTTATGTATATTCACCGAGTTATCATTAGGTCAACATCCATCAGCATGCAATCTAAACCATGGTTATCTAACACTGAGTTGCGCGGCTTTCAAGACGATAGCAGTCATGGTGTCATCGAACATCCTAATCCTTCGGCTGTTAGCTTATCCATCCGCGCAAGTGCGCTGGTGTTCAACGACCCAAAATCTAAAAAACTTTTAGCACTGATTGAAAGGGTGGCCGCTAGCGACGCAACCGCATTAATTATTGGCGAAACTGGAACAGGTAAAGAATTAATTGCTAGGCGTCTGCATGATTTAAGTGCGCGCAGAAATGGACCTTTTGCAGCCATTAATTGCGGCGCCTTTTCTGAATCATTGGTAGAAAGCGAATTATTTGGTCATGAAAAAGGCTCATTTACGGGTGCCATTTCCGCCAAAGAAGGCTGGTTTGAGAGCGCAAGTGGAGGGACTTTATTTTTAGATGAAGTTGGCGATTTGCCTTTATCGACCCAAGTAAAACTGCTTCGCGTTCTTCAAGAAAGAGAAATCGTACGCGTCGGCTCACGCAAGCCTCAAAAAATCAATGTCAGGCTAATCGCCGCGACAAATGTCAATTTGGAAGATGCGGTAAATGCGGGAAATTTTAGACAAGATTTATACTATCGAATCAAAGTTGTGCCGATTGAGTTGCCACCACTGCGCGAACGCATCGGCGACATTCTTCCGCTAGTGAATCATTTCTTAAAAGTTTATACGGGACGTTTACATACATCGACACCACACCTATCAGCCGCTTCAGTCCATGCCTTAGAAACCTACGCATGGCCAGGTAATATTCGAGAGCTAGAAAACACTATCCACCGCGCTTTATTGGTCTCTTCTGGCGGTGTAATTTATCCTAAAGATCTGCATTTACCTTACATTACCAGTAAATTTACACCCATAAGTGTTCATGAAAGTGATGATCACTTCTTAAATGTTCCAACAACATCAACCGAGGTTAGATCTCAAGATATTGAAAATCTGCTTTCCAGACTTTTCAAGCAAGAATTACCTAATTTATATGAGCTAATCAACGCGATTACTGTGCGCAAAGCGTATGATCATTGCAATAATAACCAAGTACATACCGCAAAATTATTAGGTATTAGTCGTAATATTTTGCGTGCACGTTTAAAAGAATTGAATCTGATTGCTTAAGGCAGAACTTAAGTTAACCATTATTTTTAAGCAAAAAGCCTAGTTAGTTAGGCTTTTTGCTTATGAAGTTAACATATTAAAACCTCAAAAAATATCATCTATGCTTAAATTTACAGGTGGTTTTGACTTGCAATCCCCTGATGCCGTGCCGAGCAACGCAGACGAATCAGGAGTTTTCGGCGAGGACTGTCTGAGCGAAGCGAGTTCCGCAGCCGCCTGATTCGTTGAGTAGCGCAGGGAAACCGAAGGTCATGGCATGGGGTGTCGTTTACTTTGGTTACTTTCTTTTGGACAAGCAAAAGAAAGTAACTTGCCGTCGGGCAACCCTGACTAGTTTTAAATCTAGTTAGGCTCTTTTATACTTTTCATATATTGATTATATCCATGCAGTGATAATTGGAGGTAAGTTGCACCGCCAACACCGCAACCAAATAAATATGAAATCCAACGTCTTGTAGAGTTCCAATCCCCGTCAATATCTGAACCAGATAAATAAGGGACCCAATAAAGTAATTGATAAGCTCCCGCACCAATTATGATGACATATCCCAAAAAAGCCCCTAGAAAAAGTATTTTTCTAAGCAAATATTTTTTATCAGAAAAGTAATATAGTTTAAAACTATATTCACCTTTTTCGTCAATTTGTTCTGGTCTGTAAATTACAGCCCATATCATGTAAATGACGCTTACCAAAATATAAATAGAAAGTATAACTAATAGAGTTCTTAGAAAAAACTGCATATGAATTCTTTCTTATTTCATATTAACTTATCGTTACTCAACCGTGACCGACTTAGCCAAATTCCTAGGCTTATCCACATCCGTTCCCTTTAACAATGCCGCATGATACGCCAGCAACTGCACTGGAATCGTATGCAAAATAGGGGATAGTATGCCCACATGGCGTGGTGTGCGTATGACATGCACACCTTCAGACTCTGTAAAGTGGCTATCGGCATCGGCAAATACAAATAGCTCGCCGCCGCGCGCTTTGACTTCTTGCATGTTGGATTTTACTTTTTCTAACAATGCATCATTTGGCGCAATCACTACCACTGGCATGTTGTTATCTACCAATGCCAATGGGCCATGTTTAAGCTCACCGGCAGGGTAAGCTTCTGCGTGAATATATGAGATTTCTTTGAGTTTAAGCGCGCCTTCCATAGCGATTGGGTAGTGCACGCCACGGCCTAAGAATAGCGCGTGTTCTTTGTCACCAAAGCGTTTTGCCCATTCGCGGATTTGCGGCTCTAAATTCAATGCAAATTGCACGCTGCCGGCCAATTGGCGTAATGCGCCTAGATATTCTTGTTCTTTTTCGGTGTTAAGTATGCCTTTTTGTTTAGCTAAAGTGGCGGCTAATACAAATAAAGCCACTAATTGTGTGGTGAATGCTTTGGTAGATGCTACGCCAATCTCTGCGCCTGCACGTGTGTAGAAAACCAATTGCGATGCGCGTGGAATCGCACTTTCTTGCACGTTACAAATGCTTAAGCTTAATTCTTGGCCTAGTGATTTGGCGTGTTTTAAGGCTTCCATCGTATCTAAGGTTTCACCCGATTGCGAAAGCGTGACGATGAGTTGATTGGGATTTGGTACCGATTCACGATAACGATATTCACTGGCGACTTCTACATTGCAAGGTACTTTCGCGATACCCTCTAACCAATATTTGGCGGTTAAGGCGGCATAATAACTGGTGCCAGCGGCTAATATTAAGATGCTATCCAGCTGCTTAAATACATCTGCTGCACCTTTGCCAAATAGCTCTGGCCTAAATGCGCCGTCATCGATTAATGCCTCAATGGTGTCGTTAAGTGCTACTGGCTGCTCATAGATTTCTTTTTGCATAAAGTGGCTGTAAGGGCCAAGCTCTAAGCTTGCTAGCGAAACATCACTAGTATGCACTTTACGCGTGGCTAAGGCGCCATCTTTACCGTAAATAGTCACAGCATCGGTTGTTAACGTGGCGATATCGCCATCTTCTAAATAAATCACTCTACGCGTCACAGAAAGCACGGCTGAAACGTCTGAAGCGATAAAATTTTCATCCTCCCCTAAGCCAATCAACAGCGGACAGCCTAAGCGCGCACACACCATCAAATCGGGTTGACTCACTGCAATCACACTAATTGCAAATGCGCCTGTTAATTCAGCGATGGCGGCTTTGGTTGCGGCTAATAGATCAGACGATTTTGCGAAATAATGATGGATTAAGTGAGCGATCACTTCGGTATCAGTTTGCGAATAAAATTCGTAACCAAGCGCTTTTAATTTTGCGCGTTGTTCATCGTGGTTTTCAATAATGCCGTTATGTACCACGGCGATTGTTGGATTTTCTTGTTTAGGGGAAACATGCGGATGCGCATTACTTTCAGTTACGCCGCCATGCGTAGCCCAGCGTGTGTGGCCGATACCAACAAATCCGCTTAATTTTAAATCGTGCGCTTTTTCTGTCATCGCGGCTACGCGCCCAACCGCCCGCACACGCTCAATGCCGTTGCTATTGAGTATTGCAATTCCAGCTGAATCGTAGCCGCGATATTCCAGCCGACTTAAGCCTTCTATTAGCGTAGATACGACGTTTCTTTTAGCGACTGCGCCTACAATTCCACACATAATGATTCTTTCTAATGCTTAATTTTCTATTTACTGCAATTTTTTTAAACGCTGTTTTACTAGTTAATCTTTTTTAATTTTTACTGGTCGTTTCCAACCCAAAATGGTTTTTTGTTCTTTAGCACGACAAAAAGTTAACGCATCGGCAGGGGCATTTTTTGTAATGGTTGATCCTGCGGCAATCGTCGCATTTTTGCCAATGGTCACTGGTGCAATCAACTGCGAATCGGAGCCAATAAACGCGCCATCTTCAATGATGGTTCTGAATTTATTCGCACCATCGTAATTACAAGTGATTGTGCCTGCGCCAATATTGACACTCTTACCAACGCTGGCATCGCCCACGTAGCTCAAATGGTTAATCTTGCTGCCAATGTCTACTTGCGCATTTTTAAGCTCTACAAAGTTGCCTACGTGCGTATCTGCCGCCAATGTAGTGCCGGGCCTTATTCGTGCATATGGTCCGATGCGGGTATTTTCGCCAATTACAGCATCATCGATATGCGTAAAAGCAGCAATCTGTGTACCAGCAGCAATCGTTGCATTCTTAATCACGCAATTAGCAGCGATTTTTACGTTATCGCCTAATGTGACATTGCCTTCGAATACGCAATTCACATCAATTTCCACATCGCGGCCGCAACTGAGTGCGCCACGAACATCTAGCCTAGCAGCATCTTTTAACGTAACGCCTTGCTGTAATAGTCGTTGCGCAACACGCGATTGGTATACGCGCTCAATCTGGCTTAAATCTATTTTAGAATTAATGCCAGTCACCGACCATTCATCCGCCGTGATTTCTGCAATGACATTTACATTATCTTTAACAGCCAGCTCAACAATATCGGTTAAATAATACTCACCTTGTGCATTGTTATTACTTAAGCGACTTAACCAATTTTTTAGATGAATATTTGGCATCGCCATAATGCCCGTATTCACTTCGCTGATTTGTCGCTGCGCCTCTGTTGCATCTTTATGCTCAACGATTGCTGTGACCAGATGGTTGTTACGCACGATGCGACCGTAACCAGTTGGATCGGCTTTATTAAAAGATAAAATCGCCAATTGTTTATTAGCGCTTTCAATTAATTTTTTGCAAGCTTCAACATCAACCAAAGGCACATCACCTAGCATAATCAAGCTGGTTGCATCGTCACTCAAATAGGGGATTGCTTGTTGTACCGCGTGGCCTGTACCTAATTGCTCGGCTTGATTAACCCAGTCTATATTCTCATGCGCAAATGCTTCACGCACTGTCTCACCGCCGTAACCATAAACGACAATGATTTTCTGTGGATTTAAGGATTTTGCACAATCGATCACATGCGCCAAAATTGGCTTGCCACCAATACTATGCAGCACTTTTGGCTTATTTGAATGCATGCGCGTGCCTTTGCCCGCGGCTAAAATCACAATGTTTAATGGCGTCATTTTTTGTGTGTTTTTAAGTGTTAAGTACTGGTTCTTCAATTCAGAAAGTATAACAAAAAAGGCAGCCTAAGCTGCCTTTTTGCTGGTCTAGCTTTACGCCAAACAATCCATGTTTTTAATGCGTTTTACGCAAACGTTCAATCGCATGGATTTGCGCCATTGCTTCTGATAACTCCGCCTGCGCTTTTGCATAATCGATATCAGAAGTGCGATTTTTCATCGCTTCTAATGCCGCTTCTTTAGCTGCAATTGCTTTCACTTCATCTAGATCAGCACCACGTACCGCAGTATCCGCCAACACAGTGATTAAACCTGGTTGCACTTCTAACAAACCACCAGAGATGAAAATCAACGTTTCTTCAGCTTGATCGGTTTGTTTGATACGTAATGCACCTGGTTTAATAGTCGTAATCATCGGCGCGTGGTTTGGGTAGATACCCACTTCACCAGCACCCGCAGGCGCAACCACAAACTCGGCTTCGCCTGAGAATATACTTGCTTCTGCGCTTACTACATCGATATGAACAGTATTTGCCATAATTTTCTCTTAACTTTTAAAGTTTAATGTTCTAAAAACTTATTAGTTTAAAGTTTTGGCTTTTTCTACTGCTTCTTCAATACCACCCACCATGTAGAAAGCTTGCTCAGGTAAGTGATCATACTCACCAGCAACAATGGCTTTAAAGCCTTTAATGGTTTCTTTTAATGGTACGTATTTGCCTGGCGCGCCAGTAAATACTTCAGCCACGTGGAATGGTTGTGACAAGAAGCGTTGGATTTTACGTGCACGGCCAACAGCTAATTTATCTTCTGCTGACA
>Ga0123389_136138_pt1 | contig 42570 bp, 42 predicted proteins | sample T0HHNH4metaT_FD_89917 | JGI IMG/M metagenome (GOLD analysis project Ga0123389, IMG submission 89917) | Methane-oxidizing artificial microbial communities from Washington, USA to study methane cycling - T0-HHNH4 metaT (Metagenome... | ecosystem: Engineered > Modeled > Simulated communities...
GATACATGGGCGAGCTGCAATCGATAGGTAACTGGTGGATGTGGGGTGGTTTTGGGGTATTTGTACTGTTGATGCTGGCGGTAGATATGTTCCTGCTGGACCGTAATGGCGCACAGAAAGTGGGCGCGAAAGAAGCGCTTGTCTGGTCATTGGTCTGGTTTGCCATGGCGATGCTGTTTGGTGCCGTGCTTTGGGGCTGGCTGGATCATACGGCAGGTCGCGAGATTGCAGATGCCAAAGTCATGGAGTATCTGACCGGGTATCTCCTGGAAAAAACCCTGGCGATGGACAATATTTTTGTCTTTGTGATGATTTTCAGTTACTTTGCAGTGCCCTTGGCATACCAGAAGCGCATACTCGTCTATGGCGTACTGGGTGCGATCATCCTGCGTGCGTTGATGATTGTTCTGGGTGCCTGGCTGATAGCCCAGTTCCACTGGGTGTTATACGTGTTCGGGGCTTTTCTGGTGGCGACTGGTATCAAGATGTTTTTGTTTGCCGACCATGAGCCTGACCTGTCAAATAACCCTTTGCTGAAATGGGTAAGAAAACACATGCGCATCACGCATGATTATCACGGTGATAAATTCTGGATCATGGAGAAAGGCGTGCGTTGGTTTACGCCTATGTTCCTGGTGCTGGTGTTGATCGAGTTTTCTGATGTGATTTTTGCAATGGATAGTATTCCGGCAATCTTTGCGATTACCAGTGATCCATTTATCGTATTTACATCCAATATCTTTGCGATCCTGGGTTTGCGGGCACTATATTTCCTGCTGGCCGACATGGCAGAACGTTTCCATCTGCTTAAATTCGGATTGGCTGTAGTGCTGGTGTTTGTGGGTACGAAAATGCTGATTGTGGAATGGTTCAAGATTCCTGTAGCAGTTTCATTAGGTGTGGTGGTTGCCGTAATTGGCACCAGCATTTTATTAAGCCTGATCGCGACACGGAAACAGCAGCCTTAATAACCGGAGTTCAATATCAGATGGTCATGATTTGAATTATTGAACATCCGGTTTTTGTTGATATACTGAATTTATCAAAAACATGTCCAAAAATACATCATGACTCTAAGCGAATTACGTTTTGTAGTAGCGGTAGCTAAAGAGCGCAATTTCAGGCGTGCGTCTGAGAAATGCTATGTCAGCCAGCCTGCGCTCAGCCTGGCTATAAAAAAGCTCGAAGACGATTTGGGCGTCATGATTTTTGAACGCAGCCGTACCGATATCAGCCCGACGCCGATCGGTGCAAAAATTATCGAGCAGGCGATCAAGGCGCTGGAAGAAATCAACCATATCCGTGAAATTGCAAAGCAAGGCAATAACCAGCTAAGCGGTGTTTTTCGCCTGGGCCTGATTTACTCGGTGGGGCCTTATTTATTACCGGAACTGATTCCTATCCTGCGCCATAGTGCTTCGGATATGCCGCTGGAAATCGAAGAAAACCTGACAGCCCAGCTGGAAATACAGTTGAAAAACGGCGTTATTGATGCTGCGGTGATTGCGCTGCCGTTTGATGTGCCTGGAATCAATACTATGCCGCTCTACGATGAGAATTATGTGGTGATGGTACCCGTAGGTCATGCCTGGGCAGATCGTGCGTCTATCAGCGCAGAAGAGCTTGCTGATGAAAATGTGCTGCTGCTGAATAGCGGTCATTGCTACAGCCATCAGGTGCTGCAGGCTTGCCCGGACCTGTCACGCAAGGGGCAGGTGCTGCAGGGAAATTCATTGGAGACGATACGGAATATGGTGGCTTCCAATCTGGGGGTTACCGTACTGCCGTGCAGCGCGGCCAGCGAGCGTTATGTTAATCCCTTGGTCAGGGTGATTCCGTTTTCTGAGCCGGTACCGGTGAGAAGGGTGGCGCTGGCATGGCGCAAAAGTTATGCGCGTGAACTTGCGATCAGCTGTGTGGCTGATTCCATCAGACAGATTGAATCGGAATGCCTGCAGATGATTGATGCAGCCTGAGTGAGTAAAGCAAAGCTCCGGGTGTAAAAAAAGGATACCGAGGTATCCTTTTTAATCTTACTGACTCTGATTGTTTATGATTTTATCGTTATGGTTTAAATCATTATGATTCAGTAAGTTCGATGTATATCTGTTGCGTTGAAAATTAACGATTGCAAACGTACATTGTTACTTCGAAACCGAAACGCATTTCAGTAGCAGCTGGTTTTGTCCACATGATAAATCTCCTGAAGTTATTTAGTTAAGTACAGACTTTATGGAAAGAATAATACCCGGCCCAGGAAAAATAGCGCTATGTAAACCGCTTAAATGATACTCATGATTATCATTAGAAACTGGATGTAACTGCGGCCTGGATTCAGTAGGTAACAAATACGCGATAGCCGGCGACGGCAATGTCGCCAGTCGAGATCGCCAGTTTGATCCTGGATTCTTCACCGGCCTGAATGCCTTCGGCAATATTGGTTCCGGCCGGCAGATACTCATTGGGTTTGAAAATCCGGCGCAGCACGGGTTTGTCCTCAACATCTGTCAGTGTCAGTTCAAGGTTCGGGTAAGCCAGTACATGGTGGCCGCTATTGATCAGGGTGCTTGCAAAATGTACCAATCCCGGGTGATCTGCATCTTCCTGCATATCTGAGTCATCAATGGCAATGGATTCAATTTTTTTAGGCAGATTGATCGTGCAGGATAGTTTCTGGCAGGCTTGCACCAGGAAAGGTTTAGCCTGCGGATAATAGATTGCGATTTCTTCACGCAGAAAATATACACTCTGTATCGTTGCAAGCAGAACCATAAGCAGCGAGGCCGCAGCCCATAGCCATTTACGGGATTTACTGCCGGTGGCATGGCTGGTGCGGAGCCTGTTTTTTTTGATGGCATCGCCCAAGTACGCGGGCTGCTTAGCCGTATCCGCTGCAGTTTCCGGAGCGGTTATTTCAATCACGCTATCTGGTGCTTCCTGCTCTGGGGTCGCCTGTACAGGCGCTGCGCTATCAATTGCAGGCGTATCCTCTTTGAAGTTGCCGTCGGCATTGGTGATGTTCTCGGTGCCTTCATTGATGGAAACGAGTTGTGCTCTGGCATCGAAAACCTGCATGCACTGCCCGCAGCGAACCTTGCCGCCATGTTGATTGAGCTGTTCTTCAGTAGCGAAAAATTGAGTCTGGCAGGCTGGGCAATGGGTTATGACGCGCATTTTCTAGTGCCAGTCAGCAAAACCCAGGAGTCCATATACTGCGGCGTTTCCATATCAAACCATTCGGCATAAATATCAGAAACGGCGGATTCCTGTTCACGCAAAATGCCGGACAGTGCGATTCTTCCTCCAGCTTTGCATGATCTGGCGAGCGCCGGGGCTAACACACTCAATGCACTGGATAGAATATTGGCAACGACAATGTCGAATTCCGCAGACTGATATTCAGTGGCCGGATAAAAATCAGCGCTTACATAGTTTTGTTCAGCATTGTATAGGCTGGATTGAATCGCCTGCGGGTCAATATCAACCCCTACTACTTTACCTGCATCCAGTTTTTTAGCTGCAATTGCCAGAATACCCGAGCCACAACCGTAATCAAGCACGGTTTGACCGGCTTTGACAGTCTGCGTTAACCAAGCCAGGCACAAATGTGTGGTCGGGTGGCTGCCGGTGCCGAATGCCAAGCCAGGATCCAGGATGATGTTGATGGCGTCCGGATTGGGGGAATCATGCCAGGTTGGCACGATCCACAAGGTATCGGTAATTTTTATCGGGTCAAATTGAGATTGTGTTGCACGCACCCAATCCTGTTCCTGAATGATTTCAGTGGTGTAATTGAAGTTGGGTAACTTAGTCTGTGACTGCAAGTCAGCGATCACGGCATCAATATCTACGCCTTCATCAAACAGGGCGCTGACCAGGTTCTGTTGCCAGATGCCTGGCGGCGGATCGCCAGGTTCGCCGAAAATAGGCTGTTCATCGATGGTTTCTGCATTGGCGTCTTCAATGATTGCAGACAATGCGCCCAGCTCCATGAGGGTATCGCTGATCAGATCAGCGGTATTATCCTGTGCTTCAATTTTAAGTGATACCCAAGTCATACTTACCCTGTTTATTTATTGTAGATACCGAGTTTCTGCTCAAGGTAATGAATGCTGGTGCCGCCCAGGTGAAACGCTGCATCTGCCATTAACTCCGCGTGCAGTTCGATATTGGTGTGAATGCCTTCGACATACATTTCAGACAGTGCAATGCGCATCCGTGCTATCGCCTGTTCGCGCGTATCGCCGTAGGTAATCAACTTGCCGATCATGGAGTCATAGTGCGGAGGCACTGTGTAGCCGCCAAAAGCATGTGTATCGACGCGAACGCCGGGTCCGCCTGGCATGTGGAAGCGGTTGATCTTGCCGGGTGACGGTACGAAGCTGTAAGGGTCTTCTGCGTTGATACGGCATTCAATCGCGTGTCCGCGCAGCTGGACGTCTTTCTGGCGGAATTTCAGTTTTTCGCCGGCGGCCACGAAAATCTGCTGCTGCACCAGGTCAATACCGGTAATCATTTCGGTAACGGTATGCTCCACCTGTAAACGCGTATTCATTTCAATAAAATAAAACTCGTTGTTTTCATACAGGAATTCAAAAGTACCGGCGCCGCGATATTTGATTTTACGGCATGCTTCGGCACAGCGTTCGCCGATTTTGTCGCGCAGGCGAGTATTCAATAAGGGCGCAGGCGCCTCTTCAATAATCTTCTGGTGGCGACGCTGCATAGAGCAGTCACGCTCACCTAAAAACACTGCGTTGCCATGCTGGTCCGCTAACACCTGGATTTCGATATGGCGTGGTTTTTCCAGGTATTTTTCCATGTAAACCATGGGGTTGCCAAAGGCAGCCTGCGCTTCAGCCTTGGTCATGTTCACGGATGTGAGCAAGGCTGCTTCCGTGTGTACCACGCGCATGCCCCGACCGCCGCCGCCGCCGGCCGCTTTAATAATGACCGGGTAACCGATATGCTTGGCGATTTTAATAATTTCTGCAGGGTCGTCAGGCAGGGCACCATCAGAACCCGGTACGCACGGCACACCGGCTTTACGCATTGCATCTTTGGCAGAAACCTTGTCACCCATCAGGCGGATAGTTTCGGCACGTGGGCCAATGAATACAAAACCACTTTGTTCTACTCGTTCCGCAAAGTCGGCATTTTCAGATAAAAAACCATAACCGGGGTGAATCGCCTGAGCATCGGTAACCTCGGCGGCACTGATCACGGCCGGAACATTCAGGTAGCTTTGGCTGGATGGAGCCGGGCCGATACAAACGGATTCGTCTGCTAATTTTACGTATTTGGCATCACGGTCAGCCTCTGAGTGAACAGCGACCGTCCTGATACCAAGCTCGCGACAGGCGCGCTGAACGCGTAATGCGATTTCGCCGCGATTTGCGATTAAGATTTTGTCAAACATAGCCATGAAAGTTGAATCCCATTCTTTAAAAAATTTTAGCCAATAATGAAGAGTGGTTCGCCGTATTCAATGGCTTGACCATTATCGACTAAGATTTTTTTGATAACACCGGCTTTATCAGACTCGATTTCGTTGAGCAGTTTCATCGCTTCAACGATACACAGGGTGTCACCAACGGCAACCGTGTCGCCGACTTCTACAAATGCTTTTGCGTCCGGTGAGGGTGAGCGGTAGAAAGTACCTACCATCGGCGATTTAACTGCATGGCCTTCTTCAGCCGCAGGTGCTTCGGCAGCCGGTGCAGCAGCAGGCGCTGCAAATTGCGGGGTGCTGTATTGCATAGGCGCGGGAGCGTATTGCTGTACTGCTGCATTTGATGTGAAATTGCGGCTAATGCGTACCTTCTCGCCGTCTTCTGTAAGCTCAAGTTCTGAGATGCCAGATTCTTCTACCAAATCGATTAACTTTTTAAGTTTGCGTAAATCCATGATAACCCTCTGAAAATTTTAATTTTAATTATATTAATTAGAACGATTTATATGTTGAATAGCGTAGTCAAGCGCCAAGGAATAGCCCTGTGCGCCCAAGCCGCTGATAATGCCAACTGCAATATCAGTGAAATATGAGTGGTGGCGGAATGTTTCACGTGCAAAAACGTTAGATAGGTGTACTTCAATGAAAGGCACTTTTACTGCACTTAATGCATCGCGCATGGCAACTGATGTATGCGTGAATGCTGCCGGGTTGATGATTACAAAATCAGCCTTATTTGTGGCTAAAGACTGGATTTTAGTGACAAGCTCGGCTTCAGAATTGCTTTGAAAGGACTCCAATGCGATACCGGCTGACTTTGCTTTGCTGGAGAGTGCATGGTTAATGCTGTCCAGTGTAGCGCTGCCATAATGTTCAGGTTCACGCAGCCCCAACAGGTTGAGATTGGGACCATGTAATACTAAAATCGATTTAGATTGCATGGAGGTGTGCCTTTATGAGCGAATTTGTGCGTTTATTACGGTATTTCATAAACGCAAGTTTGCCGAAGTTAATGGATTTTGTCCAGCAACATTAATGTAATTAAGCGAAATTACATATAAATTATGCGGTTGCAGATCAAGGCTTTTTATACGGCGGTGTTTTAATTATATGCCAATTTCTGTTGCGGCAATAAGATTTGCAGCGATTTTTCGAGCAGTGGTTTGTTTATTCTGCCAAAAAATGTACCTATCACGTTGCCATCTGTCCCTATAATTACTGTATAAGGCAAGACGCTTTTATCATTGCCCAGATGCATTCCGAGATCCGCGCTTTCATTTTCGGCAATAAAAACCGGATATGCCACAGGGGAAAGTTGCAGATATTCTCTGACTGGAGCCGGCTCATCTTCCGCGACGCCTAATACCACAACATTCCTGTCTTTATACTCCATGTGCAGCTGGGAAAGTTCCGGCATTTCTTCGCGGCAGGGCGGGCACCATGTCGCCCAGAAATTAAGCACGATGATTTTGCCTTTATATTGGCTCAGATCCTGTTTGCTGCCGTGGATGTCAGTGAGCGGAGCGTTAAATAGCGGCGCTGCGCTGATGGCCGGTTTGCCGGCCGGCGGGTTGATGGAAAAGTGCCTGATAATCAGCCCCAAAATAATAATCACTGCCAGGTAGGCGGTTAAGGAAAGTGATTTTTTTAACATTGGATAGTTTCCGGCAGGCAGCTGCCCCGCTGGTTCAGGATTTGCAGGAAATCATCGGCATTTTTATAACCGACCACTTTAAGCCGGGTTTCTTCTTGTGCTTTGTCGTTGAAAAATAAAATGCCCGGAGGGCCAAACAGGCCAAATTTCTGTAATAAGGCTTTGTCTTCAGTCGTATTGCCGGTGACATCAGCCTGCAGCAGAACGGTGTCTTTCAGTGCAGCCTGCACACGCTGGTCACTGAATGTGAACTGATCCATTTCTTTGCATGATACGCACCAGTCAGCGTAAAAATCGAGCATTACCGGTTTGCCTTGCGCGGATTTTAATGCGGCATCCAGTTCAGTCAGGTTCTTGACGCGTTTAAAATCCAGGCTGGCATGCTGCGGCTGCTGTTGGGATGAGCCGTTTTTTGCTGCCAGCAGGCCACCAAGCGGCTGCAGTGGTGATTTTGCATTGGATAATGCGCCGATCAGCATCGCCAGGCCGGTGACCAGCAGCATCAAGGCGATGCCTTTCCAGAACCTGAGCGCCGGTTTTGCATCAACAGGCAGCGGATCCAGCGCATGCATGAAAATTGCGGGCACGATGAGGAGTGCTGCCCATAATGCAAGCTGCAGGCTGACTGGAATAATCGGCGTAATCAGCCACAGCGCAACCCCCAGCATGAGTACGCCAAACAAGTTGCGTACGGCATTCATCCAGCTGCCGACTTTAGGCAGCAGCGTACCGGCAGATGCACCGATAAGCAGGAGCGGTGCGCCCATGCCGAGCGATAGTGAAAACAGGGCTACGCCGCCCAGTACTACATCGCTGGTTTTACTGATGTACAGCAACGCACCGGCTAGCGGTGCCGCTACGCAGGGGCTGATGATTAATGCCGACAGTATGCCCATCAGGAAATCACTGAAGAATTTTCCGCCTTTGATACGGCGGCTGGCGGACATCAGCCCGTTTTCAAGGTTGCTCGGCAGCTTGAGCTCATAGAAACCGAACATCGATAGTGCCAGGAGTGCGAACACCAGCGCACCAAAGCCCAGTGCCCATGGCGTTTGCAATGCGGCACTCAGCATCTGTCCGGATAAGCCTGCAGCGATACCCGCAAGCGTGTAAGTCAGGCACATGCCGAATGTGTAAGCCAGGGACAGGTTGAATGCATGCAGGCGCGAAACATGTGCGTTTTTGCCAATGATGATCGAAGACAGGATCGGAATCATCGGGAATACGCAAGGCGTGAATGACAGCAGCAGGCCGGCGGTAAAGAAACCCAGGATGATCAGCCACCATTTTCCGCTTTTGAGCAGGTTGGCCGCCTGGCTGTCGCTATCGGAAATGCTGCCACGGCTGGCGGCACTACCAGGGTTTGCGTTGTCTGGAACTTTCAGGCCGGCAGCATTATCTGAATTATCAGCCGCCTGTGGATTGACGATGAATGTCTTGTGCTGAGGCGCATAACATAAGCCTTTCTCGCTGCAGCCCTGATAGGTGGCTTTGATCGTGATGGGGGCGCTGTCAGTGCCTTTGAGTATGATATTGCCAGTGAAATCATGATGATAGACTTCCATCCTGCCAAAATTAGGGTCGTTCTTGATGTCGCCGGCAGGTAGCTTCACTTCATGATCGTGGTCGGGCGATAACACAAATTTGATGCGCTCTTTGTACAGGTAATATCCTGGCGCAATCTTGAAGTCGGCATTGATCTGACCGTCGGCCTGAACAATGTCCAATGCGAATGCAGCATCCGGAGACAGAAATTCATCTTCAGCCGTGTCGTTGCTGAACAGGCTTTTTGTAAAGCTGCTGGCATTGCCGGCATGGCTCAACTGGGCGGTAAAGACTGTGAACAGAATTAATAAAAAATATGGAAATCTTTTTAACATGTAGAGCCTTCAGCAGATAATTGTGCATTTACCCATTGTAAATATCGGGGCAAGCCACCATCTACGTTGATAGTGATTATTTCAGGAAGTTCATAAGGATGCATTTTTATAATGGCAGCTTCCACTGCGCCGTATTGTGCCTGGCTGGTTTTAATCAGCACCGGTATTTCAGTGGCATGTTCCAGCTTGCCTTGCCATGAGTATAGTGACTGACAGGCCGCCAGCAGGTTGACGCATGCCGCCAGTTTCTGCATTAGCAGGGTTTCCGCCAGGTGCCTGGCGCTCGGTTCGTCCGGCATATTGGTCAGCACTAGTATGACTTCATCCAGAATGACTTCATTTTGTATGGCTGTTTTTTGATTCGACATTTAAAGGTAGCATCACATGCGTTTTTTTGTAGGTTTGATTTTACTCGCTTTTCCAATCGCAGAGATATGGCTGTTGATTCAATTGGCAGATCGCTATGGCTGGTTATTGCTGGTGTATCTGATCGCGGTAGGCTGGTTGGGGCTGCGCCTGATCCGTGAGGAGAAATCCTCATTCAGTTTACGCATGATGCAGAATCTGACCAGCGGCGGCAGCCCTGCAAAAGCGGTATTCGGTAGTTTACGCAATATCATTGCAGGCGTATTGTTAATGCTGCCCGGAGTGATCACTGATATTATTGCGGTAACCCTGCTGTTGATCCCGATCAGAAATACGCAGCCATTGAATGCGCCTTCTCCAGATGAACCGTATCGATCATCACCTTATCAGGCCGCGAATGACGATGTAATAGAGGGAGAATTCCGCCGTGAAGACTGAAGACATTTTTATCGATACATTTTTTCGGGTATCAGCCTGGCTGATTGCCTGCTTAAGCCGCCAGGACGCATGACACTGTTGCGCGGGCATGCGGGTAATACTGCACCAAACCCTGCATCTATAGAAATGCCCTGATATTAACTTTAATCAACCCCTTAGAAGTACCTGACATGACATATCAAATTACGATTCAACCCAGTGGGCATACTTGCAGTGCCAAAGTTTGCGAAACAGTTCTGGAATCAGCCCTGGAGGCTGGCTTTAATATCCCTTATGGATGCCGTAACGGTGCCTGCGGCAGCTGTAAGGGAAAGATCCTGAGCGGGGAAGTTGATTACGGGGACTATGCAAGCAGCGCATTATCTGAAGACGAAAAGGCGGCAGGCAAAGCGCTTTTCTGCTGCGCGCGGCCTTTGTCTGACCTGACCGTTGAGTGCAGGGAAGTGATTATCGGCACCATCGTGCCGCGTATCCTGCCAGCCAGGGTTGAACGCAAGCAGCAGTTATCACATGATGTCATGGCGCTGTTTCTGAAACTGCCGAGCAATGAGCGTTTACAGTTCATGGCAGGTCAATATGTCGAATTCCTGCTCAAAGACGGCAAGCGCCGTGCTTTCTCACTCGCGAATGCGCCACATGCGGATAACTTGCTGGAACTGCATCTGCGCCTGATTCCGGGCGGCGTGTTTACTGAATATGTGTTTAATGAAATGCCGGATAAAGCCATTTTGCGCATTGAAGGCCCGTTTGGCAGTTTTTATTACCGTGATAACTCTGATAAACCGATGGTCATGGTTGCTGGCGGTACCGGGTTTGCGCCGATCAAGGGCATTATTGAGCATATGATACACAACAATATTAAACGTGAGGTCACGCTGTATTGGGGTGCCAGGGCGGGCGCAGACCTGTATATGCCTGAGCTGCCGGAGGCGTGGGCAAAAGAATACCCGCATATCAAGTTTATCCCGGTATTGTCGGACGCCGTTGCCGAAGATCACTGGCAGGGCAGAACCGGATTGGTACACCAGGCCGTATTGGATGATATTGTGGATTTAAGTGCTTATGAAGTGTATTGCTGCGGTGCCCCGGCCATGGTGGAAGTTGCCCATGCCAGCTTCCAGCAGGCCGGCTTGCCGGAAGATGCCTTTTATTCGGATGCTTTCAATTACGCCAAGCCGGTAACCCCGCCGGCTGCTGCCGTATAAATTAATAGCGGTCACGGCACGGGGCCTGTTTATTTAAATAGCAGGCCCTGTTTGTTTTTTGCAGCCGCCAGTGCCTGAATCAATTTTTCCAGGTCAGTATTCTGTATCAGCTCCTGTGCCAGTTTGGCAGAGGCTTCGGCCTTTTCCAGGTCGCCTTCCGCCAATGCATGCATGCCCTCCAGCAATACCGCATTGCCCGCTTTCAAGCGCAGGGTTTCTTTTTTGCTGCGTCTTTTAAAAGGCAGCCAGCGCAGGAAATGCACAAAGCGCAGGCAGTAATGCAAGCCTAGAAAACTCAGCACATATAAAACCAGGAAAAAGTTAAACGAAACCTGTATGCGGTAAGGTGTGCGTACAATCAGTACGTAGCCTTCATTATTGCTGGCCAGCCATACCAAGCCTGCCAGTAGCAGGGGCATCAGCAGCCACCAGAAGATTCTATGCTTGATCATGGATTATCAGTCATTCTGTTCCAATGTCAGCTTATAGCGATTGACCGCGGCAAAACTCTCTGCGAGCTGCGGCAATTCAATGCTGATATTGTTGCTGGATAATTTGTTCAGCAGAGCGAAGGCTTTGATGGTGTCCGGATGTTTGGTATCAAAATATTCATTCAGCCAGTTTTTAACGGTGTTCAAATCGGCTTTGTAAGTTGCCTCGTCATGCTGCAGCAGCGCCACGCGTGCGGTCAGCAGCCTTAGCCTCAGGTTCTCCCGCAAATAGAAAGACTGGTCCACCGCCAGTAATGGTGGTTCCGGTTTGTTGATGCGCTCTACCGTGACCAGGTTCCTGATGTCATCCCAGATGCCGTTAACCAGTTTCTGTAAGGTAGTTTCCGCTTGCACCGGCAGTTGCTCTGCAGCAGCCTTCGCATTCAGCGTCGGCTGGCGCTCACTGATTAAAGGCAGCTTTCCGCACAGCTCCGACAGATGGGTAAGCTGCGAACTCATGCTGATCACATCTACTTGCGGTATTTCGCGCAGGCGCTCTATTTCGAGATTGAGGGTTTCGCGCAGCTGGATAGCGCGTGGCAACTCCAGGGGTTCGAGGCGTTTATAGGCAGCCTGCAAGGCGAGCAGGGCTGATTTTACATTGCCGCTCAATTGCAGTTGCTGGCTGGCAATGGTGAGCAGCTGTTCTACTTCGGCCACTGCGGTTGATTCACGGTTTTCTGCGAGCTGGGTGTAAAGTGTTTGCAGAGCCTCTTGCTGGTCGCGTGATTCAGCAAGTTTCTGTTCCAGCACGATGGTGCGCATATTGGCCTGGACGCTGCGTTCTTCAGCTTGCTTGGCGAGAGCCAGGCTTTGTTTATTGATGGCCTGGTATTGTTCCAGCTTCTGGCTCAGCGATAGCTCGATCTCGTTAAATTTATGCCGGGTATTGAGCCATTGCCAGGCAAGTGTGGACAGTGCGGCGATTACCAGTACAACCCAGCTTATGTTCACCATGGATGGCTTGTTTTTCTGCATCGGCTGCGCTTGCATATCCTGGTCATTCATGATGTTGAACATGTCCAGATCCAGCAGGCTGTGAATTAACAGGCTGTGAATTAACAAGTTGTGATAAGCATTGCAGCATTGCAGCATCTCCAGGGGCTTCGGCAACCAGCACTTTCAGACCAAGCTGCCTTGGCAGTTCAGCTATTCTCTCATGATTGACGCATAAAGTGACATGCTGCAGCCAGGTTTCGCCCTGGGCCATTTGCAGCAGGTAGCGCATGGCTTCGCTGCTGGTCACGATTACGGCGTCCAGCTTGCGCTGCTGCCAACTGCCGCTCAGAGCCTCGGTGCTATGCTGCGGGTTGATGCGCCGATAGCTTTCTGCAAAATACACATGGGCGCCACGCGCTTTCAGTGTCTCTGCCATCAGCTCACGTCCGCCTGCGCCGCGGAAGATGGCGACAGTCTTGCCGGAAACCTCCTGCATCTCAGGCAGTGCCAGCAGGGTTTCACTGTCATAACGGCCTTCGGGAATCAGCACATCATTGATCCCGTACTGGCGCAGGGCATTCGCAGTCTGGTGACCGATAGCGGCAAATCTTAATTGCTGCGGAAATTGACCATATTTTTCAAGTACACGCGGCACCGCAAAATCTACGGCGTTCGTGCTGATGAATATGGCCAGGTCAGTGTTAACTAACTGTGTTATCTGCTGTTCAAAAGTTTGATAATTCTCCAGCGCAGAAACGGCAATTAATGGAAACTCAATAGCAACACCGCCATTTTTCTCGATCGCCCTGCAAAGGCTTTGCGCCTGATCGACCGGCCGTGTTACCGCGACATGCAAATTCTTCAGCAGCTGGTCAGAAGTCATATTCAGGTATACCGGAGGGTTGTTGGCTTTTGCTACAGAGCAGCCAGGATTTTATCTGCACCTTGCGCAATCAACTGGCTTGCCAGTTTCCTACCCAAGGCTTCGGCTTCGTTTCTGTTGCCGGTTGCAGTTTCAACCAGCATCTGTGTGCCATCGACACTGGCGACAAAACCGGTGATACGGATGTTATCGCCTTCACATACCGCGTAGGCACCGAGTGGTACGGTGCAGCTGCCTGCCAGGGTGCGGCTCATGCCGCGTTCTGCTTCAACGCATACCTGGGTGTCAGCGTGGTTGAGCGGTGCAAGCACCGCGACCATATCAGTTCGGCTGGCGTTTATTTCTATGCCCAGCGCGCCCTGACCAACAGCCGGAATACTCTGTTCCGGGGTAATGAACTGACGGATCCTGCTGCCCAGTTCCAGGCGGATTAAACCTGCTGCTGCAAGAATGATCGCGGCATACTGACCTTCGTCCAGTTTGCGTAAGCGCGTTTGCAGGTTGCCGCGCAGGGATTCGATTTTCAGGTGCGGAAAACGCGCCTGCAGCTGGCTTTGGCGGCGCAGGCTAGAGGTGCCGACGATGCTGCCTGCCGGCAGGTCTTCAAGTGATGCAAAGTCGTTTGAAACAAAGGCATCGCGGGCGTCTTCACGCTCACCGGTGGCTGCCAGCACAAAGCCTTCCGGGAGGTTCATCGGCACATCCTTCATGCTGTGTACGGCAAGGTCGGCGCGACCATCTGCCAATGCTGTTTCCAGTTCTTTCACAAACAGACCTTTGCCGCCGACTTTGGCCAAGGGGGTGTCCAGAATCTGGTCGCCGGTTGTCGTCATGCCCAGGATAGTGACTTCGGTTTCCGGGTACAGCGCCTGCAGGCGGCTTTGAATATGACGTGCCTGCCACATGGCAAGCGCGCTTTCACGGGATGCGATCACCAGTTTTTTCGGAGCCGGTGTATTTGGGGTTGGGTTGGCGGAGTTGTTCATGCGCTAAGTACAGGCTATGCTGATTTTAAATAATGAGCGTTTATTTTATCACAAGCTGTACGGTAGCCTTGGCTAAACAGTCTTTAAGCGCCCTGATATCAAGCTGAATCAGGTCATGCGGATAAGATGCTGCTGACGGCGACTGACCGTGACGGTTTCCGGCACGTGCTTTAACAGCGCTACCCATTGTTTTTCGCCATGTTCATCGCTGCTGCGTTTTTCATAGCCGAGGATATAAGCCTGTGCAACCAGGCAGTTGCGATGCAGGCGGATGAATAAATGCGCGAACTCCTGTTCCAGATGCGTCAGCGACTCTTCAAGCAGGTATTCACGTTCTGCCGTACGTACGGTGACGTATTTGAGTTCGGCGCGCAGGTAGATGATGTCGTCAACAGGTACTAGCAGGATGCGGCCACGCTCTGTGATCGTGAGGTGCGTTTTTCTTGGCGATAGCGGTGTGATTGCAGCAAGCTGCTGCGGCTGCAGGGCGCGTGCCTTTTGCAGCGCTTTTTCCAGCCGCTCCAACCTGATCGGTTTTAATAAATAGTCGACGGCATTCATGTCAAAGGCCTGGATAGCGTAATTATCAAAGGCGGTGGTGAAAATAACGGCTGGCGGCCTGGGTAGATTCTGCAAGTGCTGCGCAGCCTCGATGCCGTCCATTTCCGGCATGCGGATATCCAGCAGCACGATGTCCGGCTGCAACTCATCTGCACGCAGCAGGGCTTCCTTCCCGTTTTTGGCTTCGGCAACAATATGGGTGTTGCCGATATCGGTCAGCAGGTCGCGCAAACGATTGCGGGCAGGGGCTTCATCATCGGCGATCAGGATGTTAAGCATGGGCATCAATGTTTCTGTGTCTGTTTCTGATGGGGCAGGACGATATGCACGACATATTCGCCTTTTTCCTGACTGTTTTTAAGGGAGGCTTCAAGATCGAAGTGCAGTGCCAGTCGCTCCTTGATATTGCCAAGCGCCATTTTATTGCCGTGCTGGCGGTTATTCTGCGTATTGTAGGGGTTTTTCAGCACCAGGTGGATTTCGTTCAATCTGGTATAGATCTGAATCGTAATAGTGCCGCCGCTGGCCAGCGGCTCAATCCCGTGGTAAACCGCATTTTCCACCAGCGGCTGGAGCACCAGTGGCGGAATCATGGCATCCGGTGGCATATTGTCAATCTGCCATTGAATATTCAGGCGTTCGTTCAGGCGCAGCTTTTCCAGTGCCAGGTATTGCCGGCACAGTGCGATTTCCTGTGCGAGCGGCACCAATTCACGGTTGTCGGCCATCAGTACGCGAAACAGGTCTGCCATGTCTTCTAAAGCGGTTTCGGCCTGCTTGGGCTGGCTGCGGATGAGCGAGAGCACGGCATTGATGCTGTTAAACAGAAAATGCGGGCGGATGCGTGCCTGCAGCGCCTGCAGCCGCGCTTCGGTCACGGCCGGCGACTGCGCGCGATAGCGCAGGTTAAAATAATACAGCGTGATTGCGCTGATGGCGGCGGCAGTAAAAAGTATGCGTGACAATGCCGGCAGGTCATCGAAAACCCAGAGCCGGGCAAACAGCATATAGATGATTAAGGTGCATAGCATGACCAGGGTGAATATCGCGACCAGCCCCTGTGGATAATTTAACCTGACAATCAGGGGGTAGCAGCCATAAAGTAAAAGCAGGCAGCCTAACAGCATGGGTTGCGCCAGCGCGGAGATGGCCGCCATGTGTTCGAAGAAATCTACCGGGTCTGCGCTCAAGGTATAGGCAACCAATATTAAGGCAGTGTTAGCGATGATCAGTACGCGTAACAGTATGCCCAGATTACGGATATTGGGTAAACGGCCGGTATTTTTCATGTTGGTTTGGCGTGTGGTTTTGCCTTGCTTGGGTTGCCGTATTGATACAATCGGCCTTAAAAGTATTTATTTTGCATTATACTTACAGTATATCGTCGTTAACGACAAAGTTTAAAATAGATAGGTTAAGAAATTGACAGAAAAAGTAAATTCGCTCAATAAAAAAGACACCAGTTGGTCAGGGCGTTTTAATGAGCCGGTAGCAGAGCTGGTAAAAAAATATACAGCCTCTGTGGGCTTCGATTACCGCCTGGCGCCATATGACATACAGGGGTCTATCGCTCATGCTCGCATGTTGAGTGAGCGGTCGATTATTTCCAGGCAGGATTTCGCCGCGATTGAAAAAGGCTTGCAGGAAATCGCACAGGAAATCGAAGCCGGCCAGTTTGAATGGCTGCTGGATCTGGAAGATGTGCATCTGAATATTGAAAAACGCCTGACCGACAAGATTGGCGACGCAGGTAAGCGCTTACATACGGGCAGAAGCCGTAATGACCAGGTGGCAACCGATGTGCGTTTGTGGCTGCGGGCGACGGCAGACCAGGTGGTTGCCGGCTTGCATCAATTGCAGGGCAGCCTGCTCGATCTGGCTGAAAAGCATTACGACACGGTAATGCCGGGCTTTACGCACCTGCAAGTGGCGCAACCTGTGACGTTTGGCCACCATCTGATGGCTTATTATGAGATGCTGAAACGCGATGCCGCGCGCTTTGTGGATTGCAGGAAACGCATCAACCGCCTGCCGCTGGGTGCTGCTGCGCTGGCCGGTACCAGTTACCCGATTGACCGTGAAATGGTTGCGAAAAACCTGGGTTTTGACGGCGTATGTGAAAATTCATTGGATGCAGTGTCAGACCGTGACTTTGCCATTGAATTTACCTTTGCCTCTTCATTGGTGATGACGCATCTGTCGCGCCTGTCTGAAGAGCTAATTTTGTGGAGTTCACCACGGTTTGCGTTTATTGATATTGCGGACCGTTTCTGTACCGGCTCGTCGATCATGCCGCAGAAAAAGAACCCGGATGTGCCGGAACTGGTGCGCGGTAAAACCGGCCGAGTATACGGGCACCTGACGGCCTTGCTCACCCTGATGAAAGGCCAGCCGCTTGCCTATAACAAAGATAACCAGGAGGACAAGGAGCCGTTGTTCGATACGGTGGATACTTTACTGGTTACGCTGGAAATCTATGCGGACATGATGCGTGGCATTACCGTCAATAAAGAAAACATGCGCCAGGCCGCCAGTGAAGGTTTTGCGACAGCGACCGACCTGGCTGATTATCTCGTGAAAAAAGGCATGCCGTTCAGGGATGCGCACGAAGTCGTAGCGCTGGCTGTACGCCACGCGGTAGAGCAGAACGTGGATTTAAGTGACCTGCCGCTGGCAAGCCTGCAGAAATTCGCGGCGGAGATCAGTGATGATGTGTATGCCGTATTGACGCTGGAAGGTTCCCTGCAAAGCCGTAACCATATTGGCGGCACAGCCCCGGTTCAGGTTAAAGCGGCTATTGCACGGGCTAAAAAAGAAATGGGCTGAACATGAAAGCTTACGCGGCAAGACAGCTATTGACACGCATCGCGCTAGCACTGCTGTTGCATGTTCCATTGCTGTCCGCCGCTGCGAGTAATGAGTCGCTATCAGCGATGGACTGGCCTTTGCAGCCTCAAGAAAGTATCCGGGATCTGTCACGCCTGATTTACCCGAAAAGCGCGTCCATGCAGCAGCGCTTCGTTGCAGAAGCCATCAGGCTGAATCGCGAAACGCAGCCTGAGTTGCAGCCGACGACTGTGTTTGAGCAGGAACACCGGGTTTTGATTCCAAGCATCCGGCAGCTGTCAAAAAAGAGGTAGGCTGCGTGGCATAACCGCGTCCACAGCCGGCGCACGCGGGGGATTAAAAAAACTAGAAGGCCAGGCTTTTCTTGAGCAAGGCTTCAAACGCATCAATCGGTAACGGCTTGCCAAACAGATAACCCTGATAGCAATAGCAGCCGTTATCCAGCAGCATCTGCCTTTGTTCAGACGTTTCCACGCCCTCTGCAATTACGTTCAGGTTCAGGGTCTGCGCCATAGCGATGATCGTGCGCACGATTGCCTGGTCACTGAGGTTATTGGCAAGCTCATGCACAAAAGACTGGTCTATTTTTAATTGATAGATCGGCAGACGCTTCAGGTACTGCAATGATGAGTAGCCGGTACCAAAATCATCCAGCGAGAATTTGATGCCGATTTTCTGCAGCGCGTGCATCGTGGCGATGGTTTTATCCAGCTCATTCACCAGCATGCTTTCAGTCAGTTCCAGCTTCAGCAGCGCAGGGTCGATGGCATTGATCCGGATGGCAGACTCCACTTGTGCCGCAAAGTTGTTTTGCAGGAACTGCTGCGCGGTGACATTGACTGATAAAGAGAGGTGCCTGGTGTGCTCCGATTTCTGCCATGTGCTGAGCTGTGCGCAGGCATTGTCCAGCACCCATTTCCCGATCGGGATAATGAGCCCGGTCTCTTCTGCCAGCGGGATAAAATCAAAAGGCGACACGATGCCCCGCTGCGGGTGCTGCCAGCGGATCAGCACTTCAGCACCGAGTGCCTTGCCTGTATTGTCCACCTGGATCTGGTAATACAGTATGAATTGCCGGGCAATGATGGCCTGGTTCAGTTCACGTTCAAGCGTTACGTGCGCGGTAAGGCTTTCCTGCATTTTGGGGTCATAGAAACAAATGCTGTTGTTACCGTTGCGTTTGGCCTGGTTACTCGCAATATCGACCTGTTTCAGCAGTTCTTCCGTATCTTTATCGTGGTCGCTGAACAAGCTGATACCGATGCTGACCGTGTTCTGGTATGAGTGCGCTTTGAGCTGGAATGGCTGGTTAAGCCTATGCTGGATCTTTCTTGCAACATGTTCGGCTTGCCCTGCCGATTCAATCGCCTTGTTGCTTAAGTCTTCCAGTACGACAATAAACTCGTCACTCCCGATGCGTGAGACGGTGTCTCCTTCACGGATGCACACGGTGAGCCGTTTGGCGACTTCCTGCAGTAATAGGTCGCCAATTTTATGGCCAAGGGTGTCATTGAGTGATTTGAAATTATCAAGGTCGATAAAAAGCAATGCGCCGTGCTGGCCGCTGCGGGTGCTGGAACTCAGGGCATGTTTGAGCCTGTCGATCAACAGGCGCCGGTTCGGAAGATTGGTCAGTGCATCATAGTTTGCAAGATGATGGATGACTTCCTGAGAGCGGATGCGTTCGGTGATATCCATGCCGACCGACAAAAGAATCGTGTCACCTTTTAGATCATCCTGCAGCCGGGTATGCACCCAGGAAATATTGCGCGGAGACCGGTCGGCCGCAATGAGTACCGACTCATGCGCATAATTATATAAATCCGTGCTGGCAACTTCCGCCAGTTTTTCCTTGAGGGCAGTCCAGTCAGCCTGGGATAAGTCGCTGTACATCAGCTCTTCTTTGTTTTTCCCGGTCAGGGTCAGTCCGAACTGGTTAATGGATAAAATGCGTCCGTCCACGGTGATGGTGGCAATGATGGCTTCGGCCTGGTTCAGGAGTTTTGTCGCAAATTCTTTCTCCCTCAACACCTCGTTAAAAAGGTTTTTCAAGGAAAGGTTTTTTTCAAGCACTTCATGTTCCAGGGATTCCAGTTTATTGGACAGGTCCAGCGTGGATTGGTCCAGTACATCCATTTCGTCCGTTAATTGATGACGATGCGGCCTCAGGCCGGAGCGCAATTCCTGGAATGCCCCCTGGCCAAGCAGCGGCATTGACGATGCGATGCGGCGCAGGCGTTTTAACGGGATGCTGAGCAGGAAATAAAGCAATGAAAGTATCAGCACAGTCGCCAGCATTGCAAATATCATGATCTGTTTGCTGTTCTGCTGCACGATGGCAAGGTCAGGGGTGATGTTTTCGACGATGATCATTTGCATGCCGTCGGTCCAGTAGGATTGTTCAAGTTTAACCAGGCTGATTTCATAGATGTTATCTGCTTCCGCATAGCGTACGGGTTTTTCAGATAATTCTGAAAAAGAATGGATGCTGGCAGCCCTGGTGATTAAAGGCACTAAGGATTCTGGGTTGGAAGCTGCTGCGATATGCATTCCCCACAGCGATTTTGGAATATTGCCTGCGCCAGGTTTTGAGAAAACAATGGCAACGTCTGCTTTGGATGTTTTCTGGAATGACAGGACAGCATCGGCGAGCGAAGCGCCGATTGAGAAAACACCGACGGTCTCGCCTTTTTTAAGGATGGGGGCAAAGGCATAAATGCTGCACGTATACGAGCACTCGATCAGCCCGCTCGATGTTTCTGTACTCAGGATCGCTTCCCAGTTGCTTTTCCATGACCTGGACTGAACAGACAGGTTGTCTTGTGCATCATTGCCCCACGAGGCGATGATATGTCCGTCCGGGGCATATAGCTTGGCATCATTCACGCCCATATCGATCTGGAAGTTCGACCAGAAGTTATCAAAATAACGGTAGAACGCGGGACTGGCATATTCCATGAGGTCATTGTTCAGGCTGACGAAAGTCGGGAGTGTCGCGGTCAGCTGGCGAACCCGTTCAACATCGAGGCTGATCAGGCCGTTAATCTGTCTGGTGTATTTGAGCTGCGCCTCTTTACGTGCCTGGTCGAACTGGATCAGCAGCTGGTGCTGGAAGTAATATGAACTGGCAATGCCGATGATTGCGGAAACAATGAACAGGATCAGCAGCAATTTCCAGCGCAGGCTGAGGAAGTGCTGGTGCGGTGTGCTTTCGTGTTTCACGATGGATTAAAACCGCCAGGAACCCATGAGCATCAGCATGTCCCATCTGCGCTCCATTGCTCCCGGGTCTGAGTTGTTATCGAGGGTGGATAGCCAGCCGGTACCGTCGATATGATGCCATTCGCCCCGGACCATGAACGTGGGCGTGACATCGTAGCGCAGGCCGACCATCCAGTCTTTGGCGAAAAATACGTGGGCGGGCAGGCCTGTTTCTGCGGAAAGTTTTTTCCCGGAGTGGTCGCTTTTGTTATTGAAACTTGCATCGTAGCGCACGACCGCCTGCAAAGCCGGGGTGAGCTGGTAGCTGCCCTGAATATAATAGCCCTCAATCACATTATTGAAGTTCGGAAAGAAGCTCCTGGTGATCGATGACTTCATTTGTGAATATTCTGCTGTCAGCTCCCATTTCTCATTGCTGTATTGTGCAGAAATGATTTTAGGGTCGAGGTGTACGGCCAGGTTGGGATCAAACTCATAGGAGCGTGCATCGTATTCAAGGTCTATATTGGCAGCGGTAAAGGCAATGCGCAAACGGTCATTTGGGGTAATGTACATGATACGCATCAGGCGCGACGGTTTTTCGGACTGCATGCTGCCAGGCAAATCGGCCCTTAAGAATGTTGCTTCACTGCCCCGGTCGACGTTGGCATTGCCGACTACCAGGTCAAAATTGATGCTGCCGAAATTGCTTTCCTTGTTCAGATAAAACCCGACGCCATCGGATGAGAGTGCAAGGCTGCGCGCCTTGTCAAAATAAATAGACTGCGGCAATACAATGCTCGGCCGCGTAAAGGCCACATCGCGGGTCGTGGTATACAGGCCGAACGGATTCTTGACCCGCCCAAGCCTGATGCCGAACTGCCTGTCCTCGGTTGACGAAATCGTGTAGTCAACCAGGGCATAATCCAGCAGCAGGCCATTTTCGCTTACATCTCCGGCATCAAGGTTGATGATTTGTGCAGAGAACTGTAAATCTGGCCGGGGGCGGTATGAAGCGTTAATGCCGATTTCACGGAAATCGAAACTGATATTGTGCGAACTGTCGCCATAAAAATTATTATCTGTACTGGATACGATGCCTTGGCTTGCAAAGCCGTGAACCTGTACTTTTCCGTCATTGAATTCCAGTGCCGATGATGGGGTTGGGCATAGCGCGCTTAATAAAGAAATCATGCCTGCAATATAGATTCTTGACATGTCAGCGTACCTCAATGAAACGTATTTTGATGCCATCAACTTTTTCCCTTGGCAGGTAGCCAATCGCACCGGGCGTGTTGGCAATATTGGTCACCATCTGGTCTATCGTCGCAACTTCACGCGGCGCCTGACCCGTGCCTGAGTAGACTTGGCGATCCCAGACGGAGCGCAGTTTGTAGGGGAACGTTTCCAGGATTTCCTTTGCAAACGTCAGGTGATGCGGGCTTCCGTCAGGCAATACGAATACAATCACCGGGCTGCCATCCGGCCATTGCCTGGCTTTCATGGTGAATATGCGGCGGGCGAAACTGCGCGAAATCTGATTGTCCGTAAAATTCTGGTTAACGGCGATGACGACGTCTTCGTCGCCCGCAGCAACGCTATCGTTGACCAATAAGAGAAGAAATAAGGCTAAAGCTCTGAACATCATTGCCGGTTTTTAAGTGTGCGCATGATAATTCCAGCTCTGAACTAATACTCGGATTCTGACGTTTGAATAGACATAATCGAATTAATCCTATTATTATTATTTTTACCGTTATTATGGAATCAATATATCCGATAGAGGCATACCGTGTCTATCAATTAATGCGGTTGATATGGCTCGTTATCTGTGTCCAGGATTCAGCCTGTATCGCCAGGACCTGTGCAAGCCTGAAAAGCAAAGGGCCCGGATTGCCCCGGGCCCTTTGCCGTCAATAGCTGTTAATTAACAGGCGTGTTTTTCCGGGTTTAGAAGCTTCTGAAATTGATCAAGCTGAAATTCATGTCCGGGCAATTGGGGCCGCCGAAATCATTCGCTGTGCCGGTGCCCTGAACGCGCTGTATCACGCATGCAGATTTTGCTCCGGCCGCTACGGCGCTGCATGACACCCGGTACTGGTCTACCGTGGTATTGCTCTTGCTGTTGGCTGCGACCAGGGTGCCATATGAGCCGGCGCTGGCAAAGTCTGCTGTATTGCTTAATGAACCTTGTTCCAGCTTGCAGCCGGAAGACTTGAATGTGAATTTTTTACCATTATCGAGCGCTATCGTATGCGTCTTTACCGTCGAGCTTTCTCCGCCGGTGGAAGAAGAAGGGGTGGAGCTACACCCGTACAGCAAAAAGATGATGAATAAGCCAATGGTGGTTTTAAACATGATGGTCATTCTTTCGCAGATTTTAAAGAGGGTGCGTATAAATCTACTAGCATGCCTGGCGCGTAGCAAGTGCTATTTTGTGGGCGACCGGGAATTACTGCTGGCGTTACTCGAGGAATAACTCCAGCAATTCGTTCAGGAAGCGCTGTCCAAGCAGGGTAGGCTGCAGGCGGTCCTGGTCCGCCGTGAGCAGGCCTTTGTTCCGCGCAGTCCTGATGGCGTTATCCAGTGTGTGCAGGCTTAGCCCTGTACGCTGCCGGAACAGGCTGGCGGGCACGCCTTCAATCAGCCGCAGTGCATTCATCATGAATTCGAAGCCGAGCTCATCGCGCTCAATATCCCATACGCGTTCTATCGCATTGCCGAGAATGGCCTGCTCCATATAGGCCTTAGGGTGTTTGGGCCGGCTTTCACGGGTGATTTTATCGTGATAGCTCAGCTTGCTGTGCGCGCCGGCGCCAATGCCCAGATAGTCGCCGAACTGCCAGTAATTGAGGTTATGCCTGGCTTGCATGCCTTTTTTGGCAAAGGCTGAAGTTTCATAATGTTCATAATCATGCGCGGCCAGTAAGTGTTCGATTTCAACTTGCATGTCGCTGCTGGTATCATCATCGGGCAGGCTGGGGGGCGTGCGGTGAAACGGCGTGTTGGGTTCCAGCGTCAGATGGTAGAACGATAAATGGTCAGGGCCCAGCGCGATGGCCTGTTTTGCATCTTTCAGCGCATGCTCCAGTGTTTGTCGGGGGAGTGCATACATCACGTCCAGATTGACGCGCTCAAAGGTTTCAAGTGCGAGTTCGGCCGCCGCGATGGCCTGCCTGTCATCGTGAATCCGGCCCAGCGCTTTCAGGTAATCGGCATTAAAGCTTTGTATGCCGAGCGACAAGCGATTGACACCTGCCTGCCTGTAGCCGGAGAAATGCGCGCTGTCTACAGTGCCGGGGTTAGCTTCAAGTGTAATCTCCGCATCGTATTCAAGCGGAGTGAGTGCTCGCACGTTGCTTAAAATCCTGTCTATGGCCTCTGGGGAAAACAGGCTGGGGGTGCCGCCGCCGAAAAATATGCTCCTGATTTTTCTGCCCCATACTTTGGGGGTAGCGGCCCCCAAGTCGGCGATTAAAGCATCGATGTAGGCCGCTTCAGGGATTTCACCGTTTTTGAAACGGCTTTCATGCGAGTTGAAATCGCAATACGGACACTTGCGCACACACCAGGGGATATGGATGTACAGCGACAAAGGCGGCGGATTCGTTAAACCTGAGACAGTATTGGCACCTGTTAGCGGGGCGACCGTATTGACCGGTGCCTGAGTGAAGCCGGCAGCAGGTTTGATTTCGATGATTTTTTTGATACCAGTTACCTTTTGTATGGATGCGCTTTGTGGATTTACTTTTTGTAAGGATTGATCAGTGATTCAACCAGCTGATGCAATGCATCGCGCATCTGCTGCTCGGAAACTTCCATGAGCAGGCCGTCTTCAAGCGCATCCTGTGCGATTTGTCTGATTTCGTCAAAGTTTTCGGTCATCACTTTGACTTTTTCGGTACATGACACCACGCTTTGGTCATCGCGCACCCATTTAGGCCAGGTGGTTTTATCAGGGCTACTCATTGCTCAGCCTTTCCAGCTTTTGCAGCAGCTTAGCCATGGCGTGGCCACGGTGGCTGATGCGGCTTTTGATATCCAGCGGTAGTTCCGCAACGGTCTTGCCGGTTTTATCATCCAGGAACAGTGGGTCATAGCCAAAGCCGTCACTGCCGCGGTATTCGCGCAGAATGACACCCTGCCAGCAGCCTTCGGCAATGATAGGCTCAGGGTCATGCTCATGGCGTACCAGTACCATGACGCAGTAGAAATGCGCATGGCGATTCGACATGCTGCTCATTTCCTGCAATAGTTTGTCATTGTTGCGTTCGTCCTGCGTGAGCAGGCTGTGCGCCTGATTTTTGCCGGCGTAGCGTGCAGACAATACGCCCGGCGCGCCTTGCAGCGCATCAACACACAGGCCGGAATCATCCGCCAGTGCCGGCAGGCCGGTATGCTTACTGGCGTGGCGCGCTTTTGCAAGCGCGTTTTCAATAAACGTGCAGTATGGTTCTTCGCATTCCGGCACATTGAATTCAGATTGCGGGAGTATTTCGATATTCAGCTTACCGAGCACATGCTGAATTTCGCGTAGTTTGCCTTTGTTGCCAGTGGCGATAACCAGTTTCTTAAACACTTAAAACCTCTTTTTGTTTATCAGACAGTTGTTTGATGCCTGAAGCGGCCAGTGCCAGCATCGCATCCATGGCCTCACGCGAGAATGGCTCACCTTCGGCAGTGCCCTGGATTTCTACAAAACCGCCGCTACCGGTCATCACGACATTCATATCGGTGTCGCAGTCCGAATCTTCGATGTAGTCCAGGTCAAGTACTGCCTGACCCTGGTGCATGCCGACAGAAATCGCCGCAACCGAGTCCTTGAGCGGCGATTGTGTGATTTTACCGCTTTTGAGCAGGGTGGAGATAGCATCATGCAGCGCCACGTAAGCGCCGGTGATGCTGGCTGTGCGCGTGCCGCCATCGGCCTGGATCACGTCACAGTCAATCTGGATGCTGCGTTCGCCGAGTTTCTGCAGGTCGATAATGGCACGTAAGGAACGGCCGATCAGGCGCTGGATCTCCTGTGTGCGGCCGGATTGTTTGCCTTTGGCTGATTCCCTGTCCATGCGGCTGCCGGTTGAGCGCGGCAGCATGCCGTATTCCGCGGTGACCCAGCCCTGGCCTTTTCCCTTGAGAAAGCCGGGCACCTTTTCATCCACGCTCGCAGTGCACAATACATGGGTATCGCCGAATTTAACCAGTACCGAGCCCTCGGCATGTTTGGTGTAGTGGCGGATGATCTCCACGTCACGTAACTGGTTGAGTTCGCGCTGGCTGGGTCTGGTGTTGTTTGTATGACTGGGTTGCATCGGTTGGATCCTGCTCTGAATTTAAATGAATTAAGTATGTTTTTTGGTCTTTTGCAGCGCCATCTGTATTTCCGCGATGGTTCTTTCAATATCTTCATCGCTCAGGTCTTCGGCCTGTGCCGGGTCTGCCGTGCCGTCATAGTCGCTGCGGGTGTTGGGATTCATGATCGTCGTTGAAAACCCCATGGGCAATGTGATGGTTGAGACCGCCATGTCACTGTGCAGCCTGTCGCCCCATTGCAGGCCGATAGCGCTCATGTTGTCGCCTTTTTCTGCACTGCCGGCTTCAGCCAGGTCAAGCAGGCGTGTGACGTTTTCTTCAATGGATGAGCCGCGCAGGACCTGTTTGATCTGGTCATCGCTGACGGCTCCCCATAAACCATCGGTGCACAGTAAGACGGTGTCGCCTTCGAGTAGTTCCTGGCGGTCAGCCAGCTCGATCTTAGGCGGCACATCACCGCCCAGGCAGCTGAAAATCTTATGCCGGTATGGGTGGTTCGCCATTTCTGCCCTGGTGATCATGCCCTTGTTGTACAGTGACTGCACGATGGAGTGGTCTTCAGTGCGGTAAAGCAGGTGGCCGTCGCGGAAATGGTAAAGACGTGAATCACCGGCATGCGCACAGTACAGCATGCCGCGTTGCACGATGGCGGCTACAATAGTGGTGCGTGGCGCTTCCAGCATTTCCTGCTCTTGCGCCAGCTGGTCGATCATGTCATGCACTTGCTGGATCTGTTCGATCAGGAATTTTGCCGGGCTGGGCAGGGAGGGGATGGCCATGCGCTGGAACGCATCGGTCATTGACGTAACGGCAAGCTGCGCCGCGACTTCACCGTGGCGGTGCCCGCCCATGCCGTCGGCAATGACCAGCAGCAATGCATCTTTACTGTATGAGTAAGCCAGCCGGTCCTGATTGTAAGGGCGCGGACCTTGGCGGCTGTTCTGGAAGATAGTGAATTTCATGATGATTTTTTGCTGCTGCTGGGTGTGCTTTGCTTGTTGAACGCGTTAAAGATTTTATGTACAAAACCGGTTTTTGGTTTAGGTTTGTGCGGTGTTTCCATCAATGATTTCTGTAATGAGAACACACTTTGCGGACGTTTCAGATAGTCCAAGTCCAGGCAATTGTCGATGATTTCGAGCAATTCCTGGGAGTAGTGTTCCTTTCCTATTTTTACGGCAGGCACCAGCACGTCCTTTTTCAGGCGCTGGTCAGCCGAGATCGGAGAATTGCGTGTCAGGCATGAATACATGGTGGCGCCTATGCTGTAAATATCGCTCCAGGGCCCCAGCAGTTTTTTGTCATAATAATGCTCAGGTGAGGCAAAGCCGGGCGTATAGCTAGGTGAAATCTTGGTTTGTGTCCCGCTTAATGCCTGGCGCGAAGAGCCGAAGTCCAGCAATACCGGTGAGCCATCCAGCCGGATATAGATATTGGCGGGTTTGATATCCAGATGCAGGAGTTTATGCGTATGGACTTCACGCAGTCCGTTGGACAATTCACTGAAAACCCGCCGTATGAAGTTTTCCGAGACCGGTTCGGCATGTTCCAGGATATAGGCCTGCAGCGATTTGCCACGCTCATATTGCATCACCATGTAAACGGTATCGTTGGCGCGGAAGAAGTTGACCACGCGCACGATATTCCTGTGTTCGATCTTGGCCAGCGTCAGGCCTTCATCAAAAAAACTCTTGAGGCCATGCCTGAACATTGCAACGTCTTCAGAATTGGGCTGCACGGTTGCATTCTCGTCACGCAAGGCAATTGACGACGGCAGGTATTCTTTGATGGCGACGAAGTTTTTATTTTTGTCGTGCGCTAGATACACAAAGCTGAACCCGCCATAACTCAAGACTTTCTTGATTTCATAATCTTGCAGTTTGTAGCCGGCAGGTAATGCTAGATTCTTATGGGTAGTAGACACTTTTGAGAATGATTTCTTTAACTATTAATCGATTGTTGATGAGTGTTTTTTTATAATCACTGGCTTGGCGTTCAAACTTCGATTCAATTAGCGCAATATAGCGCTTAATCGGCTGTAATTAAAGTTTTTTTGATGCGGTAGCAGCGGGAACTTCATCCGGATAGTGATTTTATAACAATCTTTCTGTTTTATTTTCGTATGGAGTAGCGAGTGTTTGGTAACATTGAACCCGGTTAAGAAAAACAGCATCAATTTGTTAGATTAGGAAAATTTAAATGACTTTTAGCATGACTGGCTTCGCTGCGCTGGAGCAGCCGGTAGAGGGAGCGACGCTTTTATTGGAACTGCGCGCCGTGAACAGCCGTTATCTGGATTTGCATTTTAAACTGGATGAATCCTTAAAGAGCTTCGAGCCGCAGATCAGGGAGCTGATTGCCGCGCAGTTAAGCCGCGGTAAGGTTGAATGTAAAATCAACCTGATTCAGCGTACCCAGTCGGCACAGGCACCGCAGCTTGATGAGCAGTTAATGCAGCAGCTGGCTGAAATGCAGGCAAAGACCCTGCAGTTTTTTCCGCAAAGCCGCGCCCTAAGTGTGGCGGATATCCTGCGCTGGCCTGGCGTAGTGCAGCATGAGGAACCGAGCCAGGAATCAATGGCAGACGATATCAGAACCCTGGTGTTGCAAGGCTTGCAGGACCTGACGGCGTCACGGGCGCGTGAAGGTGAAAAACTGAAAGCGCTGATTCTGGACAGGCTGGTGCAGATAGAAGCGCTGGTTACCAAAGTGAAGCCGCTGCTGCCGCAGCTCAATAAAGAGTATCAGGCCAGGCTGGAGCAGAAATTGCAGGAAACGATCAAAACCGTAGATCATGAGCGCATCGCACAGGAGCTGGTACTGTTCGCACAGCGCATTGATGTGGATGAGGAGTTAAGCCGTCTCACTGCGCATGTTTCGGAAGTAAAGCGCATCCTGAATGCCGATGCGCCTGCCGGCAAGCGCCTGGATTTCCTGATGCAGGAACTGAATCGTGAGGCCAATACCCTGGGCTCCAAGTCAGTATCCGTGCAGACAACGCAGGTATCCATGGAGCTGAAGGTGTTGATTGAGCAGATGCGCGAGCAGATCCAGAATATTGAGTAGGCACCGGCCATCAGGCATTACGGTAGATTTTGATAAATGAATTCTTTGCAAAGCTAAGCTGATGGTTTATTGTGAGTTTTTAGCGCTATGCAAATTTAGATCGGTATTATTGATATGACGTCAGGCAATCTTTTTATTATTTCAGCACCTTCAGGCGCGGGCAAAACCAGCCTGATCAAGGCTCTGCTTGCTGAAGACAGGAACGTAACACTTTCGATTTCGCACACGACACGCAAACCCAGGCCGGGAGAGGCGAGTGGTGTGGATTACCACTTTGTAGACGAGCCTACGTTCATGCTCATGCTGGGCGAGGCACAGTTTCTTGAAAGCGCACATGTGCATGGCGCGCGCTACGGCACATCGCAATGTGCGGTGGACGCCCCGCTGAAAGCCGGGCAAGACGTGATTCTTGAGATCGACTGGCAGGGGGCACAGCAGGTGCGGCACCTGTATCCTGATGCCATCAGCATATTCGTGCTGCCGCCATCCATCGAAACACTGGAGCAGCGCCTGAACAGCAGGGGGCAGGACAGTCAGGAAACCATTTCCAGGCGGGTTGCCGCTGCGCGCGAGGAAATGAGCCACGTAGGGGAGTTCGATTATGTTACAATTAACCATTATTTTGAAGAAGCGCTGCAGGATATCCGTGCAGTCATTCGTTCACGCCGGCTGATAGCCGCCAAACAGTTGCAGCGCTATGCTGCACTAATTGAGACACTCACTTAATTCGCTCGTTAAGCGTTTTAATTAAACAAATAGGAATAGATCAATATGGCACGTATTACAGTAGATGATTGCTTGGAAAAAATCCCTAACCGTTTTGAACTGACATTGGTTGCCGCCTACCGCGCGCGTCAGCTGCATAACGGTTCAGAGCCGCTGGTCAATGTGCAGAACACGCGTGATAAATCCACGGTGATCGCATTGCGTGAAATTGCTGCCGGCAAGGTAGGGGTTGAAGTTCTGGGACGCATACACGCTTAACATGCCGGTGCGCTGTTAACCTCAGCAAGCCAAATAACCGTTCCGTAGTGAATGCCATGCCAAAAGCCGCACAAAACCTTAAAGCGGAAATATCAAAATCAAGTCCGGCTCCCTTGCTGCCTGCGGACAGTGAGGGCTCAGCCTTAAGCATACGTCTCAAGCAGTATTTCAAACCCCAGGATATTGAGCTGGTATTTGAAGGCTATCGCTACGCCGACAAGGCGCATGAAGGTGTAGTGCGCAAGACCGGTGAGCCTTATATTACGCATCCGGTGTCAGTGGCCTGCATACTGGCTGACCTGCACATGGATGTGCCTACGATCCTGGCGGCGCTGCTGCACGATGTGGTGGAAGATACATCAATCACTACGCTCGATATCAAAGAGAAATTCGGCCTGCAGGTTGCCGAGCTTGTAGATGGCGTGACCAAGCTCGACAAGATCGAGTTCCAGAGCGCCAGCGAAGCGCAGGCAGAGAATTTCCGCAAAATGCTGCTCGCCATGTCGCAGGATGTGCGGGTGATACTGGTCAAGCTGGCTGACCGCCTGCATAACATGCAGACGCTGGAAGCCATGCGGCCGGAAAAGCAGAGGCTGATCGCTAAGGAAACCCTGGATATTTATGCGCCGATTGCGAACCGGCTTGGCCTGAACTCGGTTTACCAGGCGCTTGAAGATTTAAGTTTCCAGTATCTGCATCCGATGCGCTACAGCGCGATTTCCAAAGCGGTCATGGCGGCACGCGGCAACCGCAAGGAAGTCATCAGCAAGGTGCTGGAGTCCATCCAGCACCAGCTTAAAGTGTTCCATGTGGATGCAGAAGTCACCGGGCGCGAAAAGCATCTCTACAGCATTTACAGAAAAATGACGCGGCAGGCAACGCCGTTTTCACAGGTCTATGACATCTATGGATTTCGAGTCATCGTGAAAGATCTGCCCGGCTGCTATCTGGCACTGGGGGCGCTGCATGCGCTGTACAAGCCTATTCCCAGCAAGTTCAAGGATTATATTGCCATACCCAAGGCCAACGGCTATCAGTCCCTGCATACCACGCTGCTGGGGCCGTTTGGCACACCGATCGAAGTGCAGATCCGCAGCGCTGAAATGCACAATATTGCAGATGCGGGTGTGGCTGCGCACTGGCTGTATAAATCAAGCGATGCGCAATTGACGGTATTGCAGCAGCAGACGCACCAGTGGCTGCAGCGCCTGCTGGATATCCAGAACGAAAGTTCCGACTCGCTGGATTTCCTGGAGCACCTTAAAATCGACCTGTTTCCGGACGAGGTCTATGTATTTACGCCCAAGGGCAGTATCCTGGCATTGCCGAAGCGTGCCACAGCGGTTGATTTTGCTTATGCGGTGCATTCCGATATCGGTAACAGCTGCGTTGCGGTACGTATCAACCATGAACTGGCGCCGCTGCGTACCGAGCTGAAGAACGGTGACCATGTCGAGATCATTACCGGCTCGCTTGCCAAGCCGAACCCAGCCTGGCTGAATTATGTGGTGACCGGCCGGGCACGTGCGCATATACGGCACTTCCTTAAATCCCAGCGTTCCAGCGAAGCGGCGCAAATCGGCGAGCGCCTGTTGAACCAGGCTTTGCGGGCACTGCATGTGGATCCCAAGCAGATTTCCGATGAGAACTGGTTAAAACTGATGCGTGATTACGGTGTCATTACAAAATCAGAGATCCTGTCAGAGATCGGCCTCGGCAAGCGCCAGAATGTCATGGTGGCCCATCAGCTGGTTGCCACCACGGACGGCCACCTGGAGAAACATACCAAGCTGCCGGCAAAAGCGCTGGATACGATCACCGTGCGCGGCACCGAGGGCATGGCCGTGATGTTCGCGCCTTGCTGCCATCCGATTCCGGGCGACCCGATCCTGGGCTTTATCAACAAAGATAAAGGCCTGGTGATTCATACCCATGATTGCCCGAGCGTACGCAAATTCAAACTCGACCCCGATAAGTGGCTGGATGTAGAGTGGGAGCCGGAAAACACGCGCCTGTTCAAGACCAACCTTAACCTGACCGTGGCCAACCAGCCGGGCATGCTGGCAAAAATCGCTGCAGGCATTGCGGATGCAGGTTCAAATATCGATAGCGTCAGTGTAGAAGAGGCGGACGGCAGCGCTTATGCAAACCTGTATTTCACCGTGCAGGTGAAAAATCGTGTGCATCTGGCGGACCTGATGCGCGGCTTGCGTAAAATACCTGACGTGGTGCGCATCAATCGCACCAAAGGCAATATCAGCACCAAGGCCACAGCCAACAAGGCCAGTGCCTAGCAATTCATTTGCAATAACTCATTTTCAACCAAGTAATCACTTAATTATGACGACTCAATCAAATTCAAAACAGATCATTCAGACCCAAGGCGCACCGGCTGCCATCGGCACCTATTCACAGGCGGTTAAGGTAGGCAACACCGTGTATTTGTCAGGCCAGATCGGTCTTGATCCGGCTAGCATGCAATTGGTGGAGGGGATCGAAGCGCAGGTGCATCGCGTGTTCACAAACCTTAAAGCCGTTGCGGAAGCGGCTGGCGGCAACCTGGGCGATGTGGTGAAACTGAATATCTTTTTAACCGATCTATCACATTTTGCCCTCGTGAACACGATCATGGCAGAGTACTTCAGCCAGCCTTACCCGGCGCGTGCCGCGGTAGGTGTGGCTTCATTGCCGCGCGGCGCATTGGTTGAAGCGGATGGCGTAATTGTTTTGTAATTTCATCAGCAGCTTGTGCGGTTAAGCGTAGTTTTTAACATCGCTGCTAACTTCATCCCATATGTTCTGGCTGAAAGTCTTTATTTAGAATGCGTGAGCTGACTGAAATCAAGGCTTTCAGCAAGCCCCTCATCACCAACCTGGCCAAGCTGGGTATTTCCAGTGTGCATGCGCTGCTGCTGCATTTGCCGCTGCGCTACATCGATGAAACACGCATCACCGCCATACGTGACCTGCGTGCCGGTGATGCCGCGCAGGTGGAGGGTGAGATTATCCATGCCGAGGTTGCCTATAAACCGCGCAAAGCACTGATCGCTAAATTGGAAGACATGAGCGGTCAGCTGACTTTGCGCTTCCTGAATTTTTACCCCAGCCAGATCGCAGCACTTAAAGTGGGCGCCAAGCTGCGCGTTTACGGTGAAGTGCGCAGCGGTTTTTTCGGATACGAGATGGTGCATCCCAGCACTAAAGCTGTCGGCCTGAAAACCGAGGTGGCAGAGACGCTGACGCCGGTTTATCCCACTGTGGCCGGGCTGACGCAGCCAAGCCTGCGCAAGGCCATCGGCATTGCGCTCGCGCAGAATTGCATGCAGGAAACATTGCCAGCCAGGCTATACCGGGACATGCGCCTGCCGGCCTTTGCGGATAGTCTGCGCGCATTGCACAATCCGCCGCCGGATTCTGTTTTGCAGGCCTTGGAAAACAAGGAAAGTCCTTACTGGCGCCGGCTGGCTTTCGATGAGCTGCTCGCGCAGCAGCTTTCCATGCGTAAGCATTATGCACGGCGCCGCAGCGTAAGTGCGCCACAGTTCAGCCGTTCCAGGCTGTTAGTCTCGGCATTGTTAAAATCGTTGCCGTTCGCATTGACGCAGGCGCAGCAGAAAGTCGCCCTGGAAATTGAGCAGGATCTGACGCAGCCGCACCCGATGCAAAGGCTGTTGCAGGGCGATGTCGGCAGCGGCAAAACCATCGTGGCCTGCATGGCCGCATTGCAGAGCATAGAGAATAACTGGCAGGTCGCGTTCATGGCGCCAACCGAGATCCTGGCAGAACAGCATTACCGGAAGATGCTGGGTTGGCTGACGCCGCTGAATATACAAATCACCTGGCTGACAGGCAGCCAGACCAAAAAAGAACGTGAAGCGGCACTGGCGGGGATTGCCGATGGCAGTGCGCAGTTCGTGGTCGGCACGCATGCCTTGTTTCAGGATGCGGTCAGGTTCAGGAACCTGGGTCTGGCTATCATTGATGAGCAGCATCGCTTTGGTGTGCACCAGCGTCTGGCATTGCGGCAGAAGGGGCAGCCGGAGCCGCATCAGCTCATGATGAGTGCAACGCCGATACCGCGCACGCTATCCATGAGTTATTACGCGGATCTGGACGTATCCGTGATTGATGAACTGCCGCCGGGGCGCTCGCCTATCGTGACCAAATTAATTTCCGATAGCAGGCGTGATGAAATATTGCAGCGTGTGCGCGAGGCTTGTCTGCAAGGCAATCAGGCATACTGGGTGTGCCCTTTGATCGAGGAGTCCGAGGCCTTGCAGCTGGCTACCGCCAACGATACTTTTGCCTTGATGCAGAATGAATTTCCGGAACTGAAGATAGGGCTGGTGCATGGGCGCATGAAGCCGGCAGAAAAGCAGGCAGTCATGGCGGCGTTCAGTGCGGGTGAATTGCAGCTGCTGGTGGCAACCACGGTGATCGAGGTCGGTGTCGATGTACCGAATGCCAGCCTGATGGTGATCGAGCATGCCGAGCGCATGGGCTTGTCGCAGCTGCATCAGCTTCGTGGACGCGTAGGCCGCGGTGCGGCAAAAAGCACGTGTATCCTGCTGTACCAGAATAAGCTTTCAGAAACCGCGCGGGCACGGCTCAAGGTGATTTATGAGAGTAATGATGGCTTTGCGATCGCGCAGGCCGATCTGCATATAAGAGGCCCCGGAGAGCTGTTGGGGGTGCGTCAGAGTGGCGTGCCCATGCTCAGGATCGCTGATCTGGAACGGGATGCCGATCTGCTGGAAGCGGCTAAATCTGTAGCGGATGGTTTGTTGGAAAAGCATCCGCAGCAAGTGGAAGCGCATCTTGATCGATGGATGAGCAGTGCGGGTGACCTGGTCAAGGTTTAACGCGGCATGGCACAGCCGGATTGGTGCCGATGTGAAAACAGGGCGCCTGCAGGCATGTAAGCCAGGCGATGCTATGCGATAATTCCATTGTGAAAATCAATCAAATATTCTCTCATAGTCGGCAACGCTGGCTTAACCTGCCGTTGGCAAGCCATCAATACCATCGCTGGCTCATAGAAAGGGGCTCGTTGACGGCCAGGCTTCAGCAAAGATACCCTGATTTCCATGTTAAGCCGGTCTGTGTCAGGTACCGTAAACCGGCGTTTGAAGAAGCTGCCTTGCTGCATATGACCGCCAATGACAGTGCGCAGGTTCGCCAAGTGCTCTTGTATGGAAATGGCAGGCCGGTTGTGTTCGCACACAGCGTTTTGCCGCGCAGAAGCCTGCAAGGTGAATGGCGAAGCCTGGGCAGGTTAGGCAATAAGCCGCTGGGAGCCGTTCTGTTTGCAAGTCCCAAGGTAAAGCGTACACCTTTGCGTTATAAAAAACTGACAGCGACCCATGCCTTATACCGGGAGGCCATACGCCATGTGGCGGGTAGGCCGGAGTATTTGTGGGCGCGCCGCTCTATATTCAGTTTGAACTGCGCTAGTATTATGGTCACCGAGGTTTTCCTGCCGGGCCTGGAGTGAGTTTTGAACGGACCCGCTGTTAATGTTTGATACCGATTAATTGAATGCGATTGACTGCTGTGAGAAAAAAATTTGATGTCTACATCCGCTTAACGCGGCTGGATAAGCCTATCGGTATTCTGCTGCTGCTGTGGCCGACGCTGTGGGCGTTGCTGATCGCAGGAAACGGCAGGCCGGACTGGTTTGTGGTTGGGCTGTTTATTTTAGGCACGGTGCTGATGCGCAGTGCCGGCTGCGTCATGAACGATATTGCCGACCAGAAATTTGACGGCGATGTCGAGCGTACACAATACCGGCCGCTGCCTAATCGTGAAGCCAGCAGGAAAGAGGCTTATTTGTTAGCTGCCGCGCTAAGCCTGGTGGCTTTTGGCTTGGTGAGCCTGCTGAATCCGCTCACCGTCAAGCTGTCGGTCGCGGCATTATTCCTGGCAATCACCTATCCGTTGACCAAGCGCTTTTTTGCAATGCCGCAGGCTTACCTGGGGGTCGCCTTCGGTTTCGGTATTCCAATGGCTTTTGCCGCCATCCATAATGATGTGCCGGTAGTTGCCTGGCTGCTGCTGCTGGCAAATGTGTTCTGGGCGATTGCTTACGATACCGAGTACGCCATGGTGGATCGTGAAGATGATTTGAAAATCGGCATCAGATCTTCCGCAATCACTTTCGGGCGTTATGACATTATCGCAGTGATGATGTGCTATGCGGCGACGCTCTTGCTGCTGGCTGTTGCCGGGGCATATCTGGAAATGAGCGCTTATTATTATGCAGGGCTGTTAGCCGCATCCTGCGTCGCTATCTATCACTATTTCCTGATTAAAGGCCGCGATAGAAAAAATTGCTTTAAGGCTTTTTTAGGCAATAACTGGTTTGGGCTGTTTGTCTTTTGCGGCGTGGTATTCAATTACCAGGCTTAATGACTGTCGGCTGCATCGTGTTCGATAGCTCAGTTTTCATCTGTTAGAACCCAATCAATCAGGTTGGAGTCTTTCACAATCCTTTTTGGCTGTTTGCCGTCGGTTACGGTTGCCGTGCTTTCCTGGGTGTCGGCGGCCGCCTTGATATGCTGTGAAAAATCAATCTCGGGTGCTTCCAAAATCCGTTTGGCCTCCGGTAATTGATCGGAGGTTTCAAAGCCAGCCTGCGCGGCAGCTTCGGGCGCTGTATCGGCGTTTGTTGTTTCAGCGGGTGGGTATTGAGTGGTTTCACTTGCAAAGTCTAACGTCGGGAAGGCCTGTGCTGATGGCGTGGTTTGCGGGAGTGCGTCATACCAGTTTGCCGGCAGTTCCTCCGCTGTGGTTTCGTAAACATTCATCATGGGACCAGTCATAAAGCCGGCTACGGCCTGCGATGGCGCAGCAGGGGATTCTGTATTGCCGGGCTTGGGGTTGCCGCCATTCGTATTAACGGCTGCCGGCTTGGCTGTTTCATCTGTAGCGGTTGGAGTGTTATTAAGGGTCTCGGCAATTTGCCTTAACATGAACAGCTGTTCAAATATCTCTGGTTCAAAGCCTTCTTCCGGCTGCGATTCACTGTTGTAGATCAGGTCATCAAGCAATTCCACGGCAGCAGCAGAGCCCCATGCCGTTTCGAGCTCTTTGGTGATGTATGGAAAGTCTTCTATAGTGGCGGTGCCGGTTTTCCTTGCTTCAGCAAAACCCGGCATATGGATGCGATAGTAACGACTACACTCTGCAACAGTTTGCGTGTAGTCGGTTTCGGAGCCATGTGCAGCAATCAGTGACAGCAGCTTAAGCCAGATTTTAGGTGACTCCGAAGGGTGGTCGTCAAGATGGTCCTGCAGGAGGTGAATCGCCAGGCCGGAGCGCCCGTATTCAATCAGCACATCCACGCTTTCCAGAATATCTTCATGATTGCCGTTGATGGAGGTCGCCAGTGCAGCGTTTGCAGGCTGCGTACTAAACCCCGATGCGATGTCAAAGCCTGGGCTTTCATCAAAGGCATCATTAAAGCCTGCATTTCTTGTGTCGCCGGCAGGTGTCGTGGCCGTATCGGTAACGTTGTCGGTCGCGTCCGCGGAATCACGGTTATCAAACCAGCTAAGTGCGGATTTTACCTTGCGTGCATGTACCAGCTGGCGACGCAGCCATGCGGCGGATGCCAGCAATGCAAACAGCGCAATCAAGCCAGCCGTGATCCGCAGTGTCTTTGTGGATTCTTGCAATTTTTTTTCGGCATTGGCGGCATCGGCTTCAAGTTTCTCGTTTTTGTCCTGCAGGCTGATGATCTGCGTTTTTAAAAGCGCCAGGCGATTATCCATCGCTGTGATTTCATCTATCACATCCGTTGAGCTTGGTGGCAGCGTGTTTTCTGCACGCGACAGATTAAGCCTGGTTTCGAGCTTCAGGCCGAGTTTCGGGAGCGTCAGGTCTTGTCCTGATGGCAGGAGCTGTCCTGACGGAGGGTGGCCGCCTGAAATGCTGAGATATGGCCTGGATTTGACTTCGACTTGATTGCCGGACTTGTCTGCCGCTTGGGGTTGGCCGGTGTAAGTTGCCGTCAACTTTTTATCCAGGCTGGACGATGAGGCCGTTTTAGGGGATTTTTTCTTCTTTTTGTTGATGGTCCCATTTGCAGCATAAAGTGCGGATGCTGGCATGTTCGTATTGTTTGCAGCTTGCGTTGGTTCTGTTTTGGCGTCAGCATCTTTGGCATCAACGCCCCTGGCGTTAGTGTCATTCAGCAGCGGCGGGTCCAGTAGCACGACATAATCCCGATGTATGTTCGGTTCGCAATGGTGGACAACGCGCAGGTTAATGATGGGCTCAGTGATTGCTTGCGGGCTTTTGATGGTGAGTTGATAGCCGCTGGCCTGATGTTTAATGGCAAGCGAGGCTTTAGTGAAGGCTGGTGGGGAATTGGCGTCGGTTATTGAAAAACAGCTGATATCTGGCGATTTTTCGACATCAGTAATATTGATCTGGGCAATTAAAGGTTCTCCCAGGCTCGATGTGACGATGGCATCGTTCAAACCAAATGCCTGGCCCAGGTTGCAATAGGCCGGCAATAAAAATAAGGAAAATCGCAGAATGTTTTTTATTTTCAATTGGTAAGCTAATTTCTTGGTAAAATTTCTTAATGGTATTATTATCAGTCAGCGAGCATCCCGGCTGATTGTTCAAGCCTTGTCAGTGCAGGAACAAGCATGATTTATACCAGTTGTATTATACGGTGTGGAAACATCGGTTATACTGCTGTAACACAATGATTTACATTGCATTACAATTTGCCGCAGCGGGTTTCTTGCTGGCAAGCGATGCTTTGTTAGAAAAAAACGCATGTTTAGGCATAATTGTATTTGACAGGGTGTATTGTTTCGGAATAAAATCCGCCTCTTAATTTTTTTAGCTCAAGTATTGGTAACACGATGAAAACCTTTTCAGCAAAGTCACATGAAGTGAAGCGCGACTGGTTTGTGGTTGATGCCACAGACCTAGTGTTAGGCCGTTTGGCTAGCGCAGTTGCACACCGTTTGCGCGGCAAACATAAAGCCATTTACACACCTCACGTAGATACAGGTGATTACATTGTCGTGATTAACGCCGACAAATTAAAAGTAACTGGCAATAAAGCAGAGGGTAAGCTGTACCACAGGCACTCTGGTTATCCAGGTGGTATCACCACCACAACATTCTCTAAAATGCAGGACCGTTTCCCAGGTCGCGCTTTGGAAAAAGCAGTTAAAGGCATGTTGCCTAAAGGTCCTTTAGGTTATGCAATGATCAAAAAAATGAAGGTATATGCTGGTAGTGAGCATGACCATGCGGCGCAACAACCGCAACCATTGACCATCTAAGGATAAAAAATGATCGGTAAATACAATTATGGTACAGGTCGCCGCAAAAGCTCAGTGGCACGTGTATTCTTAAAAGCTGGTAAAGGCAACATCGTAGTTAACGACAAACCGGTTGACGAGTACTTCTCACGCGTGACTTCACGCATGATTCTGCGTCAGCCATTAGAGTTAACCAACAACACAGCAAGCTTTGACATCATGGTTAACGTAATCGGCGGTGGCGAATCTGGCCAGGCTGGTGCAGTTCGCCACGGTATCACGCGCGCTTTGATCGACTACGATGCGGCTTTGAAAAGTGCATTATCAAACGCAGGCTTCGTAACACGTGACGCACGTGAAGTTGAGCGTAAAAAAGTTGGTTTACGTAAAGCACGTCGCCGTAAACAATTCTCTAAACGCTAATACGTTAAACGCTATTTGGCGGTTGGAATTAGAAAAGGTCGCTCTGGCGACCTTTTTTATTTTATTGGATGAAAAAGATAGTAGGCTTATAATCCTTAGAATGACATTGATGCATAAACAATATGGCAAGTAATAAAATTAAAGTAGGTATCGTCGGCGGTACCGGGTACACCGGTGTTGAATTGCTGCGTCTTCTGGCAATACACCCTGATGTAGAGTTAACTGCAATTACCTCGCGGGGTGAGGCCGGCATGCCGGTGGCGGACATGTTTCCCAGCCTGCGCGGTTATGTAGACCTGGCTTTCACTGACCCGGCTACTTCAAACCTGAATGCATGTGATGTGGTATTTTTTGCTACGCCGCATGGTGTTGCCATGAGCCAGGCGCAGGCTTTGCTGGCGGCGGGCGTCAAGGTCATTGACCTGGCGGCGGATTTTCGTTTGCAGGATACGGCAGTTTTTGAAAAATGGTACAAAATGCCGCACAGCTGCCCGGATATTTTAAGTCATGCGGTATATGGCATCCCTGAGCTGAATCGTGAGCAGATTAAATCGGCACAGGTGATCGGTAATCCTGGCTGCTATCCGACGACGGTGCTGCTCGGTCTTGCGCCATTGCTGGAGCAGGGACTGGTTGATTTCTCCGCACCGATTATTGCAGATTCCAAATCCGGCGTTTCCGGGGCGGGCAGAAAGGCGGAAGTAGCAACACTGTTTGCCGAATCCAGCGACAGCATGAAAGCCTATGGTGTTGCGGGCCATCGCCATCACCCTGAAATCCATGCACAGCTGACGCAGTTGGCGAAGGTTGACCTGCAGTTTATTTTTGTGCCGCATTTAATACCGATGATTCGCGGCATGCTGTCTACGATTTACGTTAAACTGGCGCCACAGGCAAAGGATATGGATTTGCAGGCCTTGTACGAGGGGCGCTACCGGCATGAACGTTTCGTGGATGTAATGCCGGCAGGAAGCCTGCCTGAAACCCGCTCGGTGCGTGGCTCTAACCAGATCCGTATTGCATTGCACAAGCAGGCAGAGGCTGGTTATTTAACCCTGGTTGTCGTTCAGGATAACCTGGTGAAGGGTGCTGCCGGACAGGCTGTCCAGAATATGAACATTATGTTTGGGCTGCCGGAGGCTACAGGTCTGCAAGTTGTGCCGCTATTGCCTTAAGTATCTGAATGAAGCCGGTTAGACGACGCATCAGACGACATTTCGGCTTAACGGCAAAACAGGTGGCCGTGCGTTCAAAGCGGCCCTGGTATTTTCAATGGGGCATCACGGTTTTATATGTCGTGTTTGGATATGGGATTGCTTACTGGCAATTTGCCGGTGCTGAAGATGTGCATCAAAAGTTAAGGCAGACAGCACTTGAAAATCAGACCTTGCATACCAAGATTATACAAGTCGAGCGTCAGTTGCAGATTGAGCAGGCAGCGCAAACCAATCTTGCACAGCAATTAAATAAAGTGCAGGATGAAAATATGCATATCAAGCAGGATTTGGTATTTTATAAAAATATAACAAATGCCAAAAGGCTGGCAAAGTAGTTTGCTCAATTGAATTTACCGGCAGTCAGGCGGTAGACTGAAAGGAACCAGTGTGTTTTTTAAAAAGAGTAATCGGGTACAGAATACGATTGACACATTAATTGGTGTAGATACACGCATTGAAGGTAACGTGCATTTTTCAGGCGGCCTGCGTATAGATGGAACCGTGTTGGGTGCCATCACTGAACCAAATGATGCGCCCAGCACACTAATACTTAGTGAACATGGACGGGTTGAGGGTGCGATTACGGCTTCTAAAGTTGTGGTTAATGGCGCTGTGGTTGGCCCGGTTAAGGCAAATCAATTTATAGAACTGCAAACCAAGGCACGTATCACCGGTGATGTATATTACAACTCGTTAGAGATGCACACCGGTGCGGTAATCGAGGGTAAGCTGGTTTATTTAGGCGAGCAGGCAGAAAAAGTATAGCGTGACATGGGTCTTGAGCGTTTGAAGGGCCATGTAATAACAGGATTGTTTTTAAAATATAGGAGTACGTGATGAGTACAGTTACAGATGTTCAGGAATTAGAGATTCCTTCGCCTTTGGTTTTTACCGATAATGCGGCCAAAAAAGTTAAAGAGCTGATTGAGGAAGAGGGTTCACCAGACCTCAAGTTACGCGTGTTTGTGAGTGGCGGCGGTTGTTCAGGTTTCCAGTATGGCTTCACTTTTGAAGAAGAGGTGAATGAGGATGACACGCAAGTGCAGAAAGATACAGTGACGCTGCTGATCGATCCAATGAGCCTGCAATACCTGATGGGTGCAGAGATCGATTACCAGGACAGTCTGCAGGGTTCGCAATTTGTGATTCGTAACCCTAATGCGCAAACTACCTGTGGTTGCGGTTCATCTTTTTCTGAACAGTGGCGCGAACGAAGGAAGAAACGCACCAGCAAAAAAATGTCAAAAACCAAAGAAAAAAGAAACAAAAAAAAAACAAACACACGTAACTTGAGGTCTGGTGAACCCTCTTCCTCAATCAGCTCTTTAACTTTTTTGGCCGCATTATCGGTAAAAACCAAAGGCGAAGGAATCTCTA
>Ga0123389_146813_pt1 | contig 36047 bp, 43 predicted proteins | sample T0HHNH4metaT_FD_89917 | JGI IMG/M metagenome (GOLD analysis project Ga0123389, IMG submission 89917) | Methane-oxidizing artificial microbial communities from Washington, USA to study methane cycling - T0-HHNH4 metaT (Metagenome... | ecosystem: Engineered > Modeled > Simulated communities...
AAAAAAGCCTGCCGTTGGCAATTGGCTTAAACATTGTGTTGCCCGGATTGGGCTACATGTACATGGGGAAATGGTTAATCGGGATTGCAGGCTGCTTGCTGATTATCGGAATTTCATGGAACGCCTATATTTCCGGCGGCGATGTGTTAACAACTTGGGTTGTGGTCAACATCATCATGGGTATCGACATGCTGATCTTATCGAACAAAAACAAAGCCAAGCTAATTGCTGATGAAATGAAGAAATGCCCCGCATGCGCGGAGCTTATTAAAAAAGAAGCAGTAGTTTGCCGGTTTTGTAATCGTGAATTGAATTGATATTCAAATCCCTAATCTGCCGCCTAATCGGCTACAAATGGCGGTTTGTAATGAGAAGCCTGGAAGGCGACAAAATATTTATTTGCCGCCGGTGTGGTAAGCACTCTCAAGCTTACCGATAAAAACGGGATTATTTACTTTAAATCAGTTAGCGCAATATTCAACGGAGTGATAACGTCCCTTAATAAAACACGGCATTCAATTACATCGTCTTCATTATTTAAATCGGCATCGGTTATTTTGTTTTTTAGCAACGCTAACCTTACTTCGGCTATTTCAACTTTCTTATTTAACATTTTTATATCTGGATTTGCCATGGCTATTCACTCTGAAAATACTGTCAAAAAATTAAAGGCTCGCCTCAAAGAACGATATGACTTACTCATTACGGCAATGGATGGGCGCACTATTAATCCCGATGAGGCGTTTCGAACGGCTCTTCCTGAAACTCATCGCGTCGTCGCGCCAGATGATGTACGCATTGCTGTAGATGATTTCTCAACCATACTTAAGGAAATTAAGGCGACCCTTGGTAAAGAGCGCAAAAAGTAGAACAAATGCCTAATTGTTCACCTTGCCCTCGCGCGCTGCAAAATCCTGGTTAAATGATCGGCCGTGACGTTCTCGACCAATTGCTTGTCAGAATCAGGAAAGCCAATCAACTCCCGCTTTGGCAGGCCTGGATGATGGACGCGCTTGGTTACAATGCCGGCAAAGGCCAATACCTTCGCATGCTTTGGCACGATGTCATAAGGATTGGTACCAAACTGATGAAAGCCTGCCAGCTTGGCATCTCGCGCACCATCAAACCATAAGCGAAGCTCATCGTTATTAGTTTGATAGAGCAGGCTCATAAGCATCCGTCCAGTTTTTTTCAGCGGTCCGCCTTTGCGATTCCCCTCTGCCAATGTCAAATCGGACAGCTGTTTCCACTCCTTGCCTTCCGGATCGACGCCTTTTTCATGGCGTTTCCGATTAACCCGCAATAAAGATTCGCCGATGCTGTTCAACATCGCTTCGGGTTGATCTATTTCCTGCCTGGCAGCACGTAAGATATAGGTCAAATGACTGGTATCGAATTCAAGATCGAACTGCATAGATTCCTCCAGAAAAAAAGGGGCTCAAAGGCCCTCTGAGGTTGGGCGCTCAATGGCGCGCTATATGAGGCTCTAGGCCTTCGTTTTTAAGCCGTTTGCGCGTTCCATTCCGAGATAGGCACTCTGAATAAACCTATGAAACGAGACCAATCACTTGCTAATGAATCTGGTTCTCCATCTGGTTTTTGGCGATGCTTCATGTAATACACTACGCCGTTACTAACAAAATCAACGGTGAGTGTTATACCTTGTTTCGACACTTGTGCGCCTGGTATCAGGGTATTCAAAACTAACCTCCAGTAGATATAGAATCTTCTTTATTTTTCAGAAACTTTTACGCTAGGCACAGAGCTAGTATATCTGCGCATGTTTTTTTTAAGCCTTCTGATGACCCTCTCTTTATTTTCCTCGTAAAAAGAATGGCTTAAATTAATTGGCACATCATTCTCTACAAGACAACATTTAAATTCTCTTATTGCGGCCAATATTGCCAAAATCAGTGTGGCTACCATAACTAAAGGAATATCAAAGAAGGCCAAATATAAAACCCAAAGAAAATAATTACGTGATGCAAACCAAATCAATAATTTGTATGAAAGCACTATCAGAGCCAGCGACATTCTTTTATGTAATTGTTTAAACATTAAAATTCTCGAAATAAAGTCAAGTGCGTGGGCACGGTTTTGGGTGCCCGCTACTTAGCTTAATCCTTAACCCCCACACCCAACCCGCCCGCCACGGCGGATGCTACCGACAGCAGTTGGTTGACGTCATGAGTGCCCCAGCTGTAATAAATGCCAATGATGCCGGCGATTAGCCAGACAACGCCGCGTTTGGTGGAGTTTTGACTCCAGTCTATGCCTAGTTTCATTGTGTGCTCCTTGGTAAGTTCTAAAATGTAACGCGCTGGTTAACTGGGGGAAACTTGCCGGCCACACCACAGGCGAGCGACCAGCGCCGGGCGGTCGACTATCAAGCAGATCAACAACGCCACTATGCATGCCGATCCGGTAAATAACGGTCTATCAAAAAAGGCTTTCATCGATACTCCTTAGGTGGTGGGTTATCGCCCTTGGGCAGCCGCAGCATGTTGCGCCAGACCCGGTTAAAGACGCGCGGATCTGCGGTGACATCCTGCCAACGCGTGCCGCCCCGGCTTTCGTAATGCGCTTTGATGCGCTGGTAGTTGCTGTCGACACGGGCTTGCCAGGTCATTTAGTGACCGTGACAAAAACAGCCCAGAACACGCCGGTTACAACCCCAAAAAAGAAGGATGCCAGGGGACTTCCGGTATTAATTGTCAGCCCGCCAAAAATAAGCCATGCTGCTACAAACTCAATCATGGCTTTGGCTCCACCTTCACGCATTCGAATATTTCGCTGCCAACGTAAAATTTGCCCAGCAATTTACATTCTGTAGCAACCTCGTGATGGGCCAAACCCCACATACTCCAGCCGAACAGCCATACCAGAAAATTCTTTAGCGCCAACCTTAAAAACTGGCTTTTCATCTTGCGGCCCCCAGCGACGCCAGTCGCTCCCAAAAGCGCTGAACGGTGTAGTCCCAGCCCCAAATAGCCACTTCCAGCAACATATAGACATATCCCCACATCACGCATAGGCTCAGCAGCACAAAAACCAAGCCCACTAGCGGCGGCGGCTCTTGGCCGCTGCTCATTGCTGCACCCCCAACAACACCCCACGCTTACCCTGCACCGGTTTATGCAGCGATACATCATTGGCCGCTTGATAGCCGCCGGCTTGGGCTTGCCAGTCGTTGTTCTGCCTGGGCTTGGCCGGGGCGCGGCGGTCGTCTTCCAGTCTTTCGCCGTATTGCCGGCCTTTGTAGGCCTCGATAGCGGCCTTTTCCTGTTCGTTGCCGGCAAAGGCGTTGACCTGGCGAGCGATGCGGCTGACCCAGGCCTGGCAGAACAAATCGGCCTTGCGGATGCGGTTGGCGCGTTTGTAGCGTTTGAGCGTGGCGCTGTAAGCGGCGCGGTCTTTGCCGATCTGCCGCCGCAATACCTCGTAGGTATACGCTGCCAGCTCGGGCTTTAAACCCAAGCCAAAGAATTTGACGGCGGTGTTGATATTGACGAAGCCCAGCTCGCAGACGGTGCCGCAACCGAACGCTTCAGCAATGATCACGGACAGGCGGCCCAGGTATATGGGCATTTTGTACGGCGCGCCGGTATCGATAGCCTCTTCATGCACCTCGGCGGCTGCCACATCACCGCTGGTGAGGTTGTATTTCTTCATCAACGCGTCGGCCTGGCGGCGAGCGGCTTCGGCTTCCGCGGGGTTGTCGCTGGCGGCAAGGGCCAAGCACTTGCTGATTTTGGCGGCGATCTTTTTAAGTTCGTCGGGGCTCATGTCGATTGACCGTCGCTAAAGTGCTTGGCTAGGCTTTCTTTTATTTCCCCAACGACCGCCATCGCTTTTTGTTCGTCGATACTGGCGAATGCGGCTTCGGCTTTCTCCCAGGCATCGTCGGTGTCATCTTTGAAGATCAACGCCGAGGAGCAGATACCCAGACCGGCGGGTTTGAAATAGAACCGCACCTCCGGCCCTTCGTCGCCTTCATCCAGCTTCACTAACACTTGGTGGTCATCGGGTCCGTAGAGTTTTGCAAACATGGCTTACCCCGGCTTGTGATCTTTAAAGCGGGTGGTCACAGTAAATTTGCAGCGCCCGTCTATCTCGCCGAACAAAGACCAACCCCAGAACAGATTCAAGTAGCGCTTGCCCCAGGGGATGTAGGCTCTCACCAGCCAATAGCCGTCCGGGCGCACCCATAGCCAATGCTCGTTCTGTATCGCCAGGTTGAACAGCTCGAATACCGTGTCATTGCGGCAACCTAAGATGTGATAGTTAAACCAGTTAAAGCCGTTGCGGCGTATCCAGGCGATGCGGTTTTCGTCGCTCAATGGGTCCGATCCGGCCGCTATGTGCTTCGTCTGCCAGTCTTTATCTCCAGATAGCGGGTTATCCGGCGTCATGAACCAGCACAACCAAGGTTGCAGGTCCAATTTGTTCTCGGTGCTGAACCATTTCACGGCTACCCAGGCCAGCCAGGGCCTAACCATTACCACTAAAAACACGTGTATCGGCAGATAGATCAGCCATTGGATGATGCGCAACGGTATCCATAGATTAATCAAATACCGCGTTCGGCAAAATTGCCACAGCCTGCCGACCACGGGTAATACCTTGAATACCGCCAGCAGGAATAGCCCCGCCGCCCGAGTGATTAAATACGCTAGTGCCTTTTTCATGAGCATGTCCTATCGGGTTGTGTGTGGCGTCGCACTCTACGCCTGGCACCCCAAACCGGCAGCGCTGGAAACGTTTCCAGCCTAAGCAAGCCTCGCGCGCGCGCGTAAGCTCCAACCTGCAAACACTTTACTGCCCGTTATGGAGATGGCGCTATGCAGCAAACTACTAACCAGGAGGCCACATGACTCGAAAACAGATTTTCTTTTTAGCCGAGCGCATTAAGCGCGGCTACCGGGCGATACGAGCCGCAGCGACTATTCACTCCGCATTGACTATCGAGCATTCGGCATTGGCAAGGTCATTTATCAGCGAAACCGCGATAACGCATCGCTTTGACGAGGCCGTCAATCAAAAGTTGGAAGACATGTACCGTGAAAATCAATGTGCGGTTCGCGAGTTTTGGTTAATGCACGACTCCGTAGTGGATCTGCATGAACAGCTGTTGGATGCAATGAATAGCGGCATATCCCACCGTGAATTCCTGAGCATTGTGCGTTGGATTGAGGAGGCCGCATGAGTGATCCAAACGATACCGCCGTCGCCCAAGCACTCGGGCAGTTGACCGGCGAGCTGCGGGTGATGCATCAAAGCTTGATGGTGCAGATTGAAGTGATCCGCAAAGATTTGCACCGAATAGAAGATGCCTCCAAAGAGCAGATGAACGCCATGGAGAGCCGACTAATGAAGCACATCGATACCATGGGCGGGCGCGTTGCCGCGCTGGAAGCGGAAGACAAACGCCAAGCCGTAGACATTGCCAAAAGCGGCGCGGTGGGTGGTGCGATCAGCGGCTTAATTACCGCTGCGGCGATTGAGTTAATCAAACGCCAGATTCACTGGTAACCAGGGGAACCCATGGCACACACGCCGGAAACCCGAGCCAACGTCCGCCGCATGTACGTTGAAGGCATGGCGCTGACGGCTGCGGCTGCATGCGGCAATGTCAGCTACGACACGGCGCGCGAATGGAAACGGCTGGCAAAAGAACGCGGCGACGATTGGGACACGGCGCGGGCGGCGTACCGAATCAGCGAGCAAGGCATTGACGAGCTGAACAAAAACATGATTGAGGATTTTGCCCGGCTGGTGTTGACCACAACCCGCGAGCTGGACAATTCGCCGATTCCGGCTCATGAAAAAGCCGGTGTGCTGTCGCAGCTGGCCGATGCTCACGCCAAGTTCGCCAAGGCGTTTAGTCGCATCAATCCGCAGTTTAGCGGCTTGTCGGTAGCGCTGGACACCTTGAAAACCGTGGTCGATTTGCTGCAAAAGCGCGATCCGCAAGCCTTGCGGGCCTTGCAGCCGCATATTGATGAGATTGGGGCGGTGTTGGGGAAAAGGTATGGTTGAAAAACAACCACTGACATTGCGAGAGGCTATGTGCTATGCCGGCGAAATGGCACGTAAATCACCGAAACCGCATTGCTATAAATGGTCCGGAATATGGCTGAGGCTATCTGCGAAAGAGAGCAAAAGCCCAAATGATCTGTTGCGTCAATCACGGAACCAAATAGCGCTATATCACGACATGCTAGCCAGAGCAGATCATTACCTATCGATTAAACGTCCGATAGGTATATCGGATTGGCAATGGAGTGGACTGCGTCATGTCTGAATCCCTCGACATCCAAGAAGTCCGCAACTGGCGCGAGTTCGAGAAAGAGCTGGCGGTGCTCGGCGAGCAAATCCGCCAGCAGATCGAGCTGGAGGTAGAGGCCTTTGCCACCGATCCTGAGGCGACGAAGGAACGCCGTGAACGCTGTCTATTCGATTATCAATTTTTCTGCCAGACGTATTTTCCGCATTACGTGCCAACCGCGTTTTTCAGCGATTTCCATCGGTTTATTTTCAAACGCTTGCCGGCATGTATCGATAGTGATCGAGATGCCCGCGAAGTTCACGAAGCGCCGCGCGGCGAGGCAAAATCGACGTATGAAACGCAGCTGGGTCTGTTGTGGTGTATCTGCCGGGCCGTATTGATCGATGAAAAAGGTGGCGCGAAGGCGCTGGGGCTTCCGGCCAAGGCCAGAAAGCACATGGCAGGCATCCTGATGAACACTGAAGAACAGTCGGCGGAGATGCTGGAAAGTATCAAAGCAGAGCTGGACACCAATCCACGCCTTCTAATGGATTTTCCGGAAGCCACAGGCCGAGGCCGGGTGTGGCAGGCGACGACGGCGATAACGACCAACAATATCAAGATTCGCATCGGCGGTACCGGCAAGAAAATCCGGGGTATGAAGCACGGCCCGCATCGGCCTGACATCATGTTTCTTGACGACTTGGAAAACGACGAGAACGTTAAAGTCAAAGCCCAGCGCGACAAGGTTGAAGACATCGTGCTGAAAGCGGTTATCGGCCTGGCCGGACCGGGCGGCGGCATGGACGTTTTTTACGTGGGTACGTCTCTACATTACGACGCGGCAATTAACCGCGTTAGCCGCAAACCCGGCTGGCGGCGGCAAATATTCCGGTCAATCGTCAATTGGCCGGACCGCATGGACTTATGGGATCAGTGGGAAGCGCTTTACACCCGCAGCGGTGAAGATGAGGAAAAGGAGCAGTTCGAAGCTGAGGCGTTAGCATTTTACGAAGCCAACAAAGCGGAAATGGATGCCGGCGCAGTGGTCAGCTGGCCGGATGTGCGGCCTCTGTATCGCTTGATGTGTATGCGGGCGACCGATCACGACGCCTTTAGCCAGGAGCAGCAAAACGAGGCTGGCAACGATGAAAACGCACCGTTCAAAAATATTCAGTTTTGGGTTAACCGATTGGCGGACTGGATATTTTTTGGAGCGATTGACCCATCGTTGGGTAAGAAAGGCACACCAAAAGGTGACCCGTCGGCGATTCTGGTCGGCGGCTTGGATCGTAAAACGATGATTCTGGATGTGGTGGAAGCGGACATCTGCAAGCGGGTTCCGGATTTAATCATTACCCGAGCGATTGACTATCAGATTGAGTATCAATGCGTGGCGTGGGCGGTAGAAACCGTGCAGTTTCAATTTTTTCTGCATACACAGTTAATAAAAGAGGCTGCGCGCCGTTCTGTTGCTTTTCCGGGCATTCCGGTGCAACCGGATACTGACAAAGCCCTGAGGATTATCAGTTTGCAGCCACATGTTAATAATGGCCTGATTCGGTTGCATAGGAATCAGTCAACCATGACCGAGCAATTGAAATTCTGGCCGGAAGCCGACCACGACGACGGCCCGGACGCGCTGGAAATGCTGTGGCAGATCGCCAAACAGTTTGGCGGCGAATTTAAATACACATCAGCGGGCGGGGGGCGCGGAAAACGCCGATCTACCAGCCGCCGCAGTGCTGATTATGATGAGGATTGGGATGATGATTGATACAGCGTTTGATCTAAGCGAGTTCACCGACGACGAGCAGCTCCAGATATTGAATCGGGTGAATGAAGAAAAAGCCGAAATTTTGAAGCAGCGTGAATTAGCCAAATGGAGGCACACAGCGCATTTGAATAATGTCGCGTTGTTGCGGATCGCTGCGGATTATCTTGATTGGTTGTATATCAATGGGCGAGGCTCGACATTCTCGACCTTTGTTGACGAGTTTGGTTATGACTCTAAATTAGCAAGCGCTGTTTTTAATCAGGTTGTAAAGCTATACGACCAAATGAACACGATGGTGTTTCCAAGTGATGCATTGTTAGGCGATGTTGATTACGCAAAGCCGTCTTATGCAATGGAGACCGACGATGATTAAACAAGCCAAAGCCGCCCTAGCGAAACTGACCCAGGTCAGCAAAAAAGGCCTGGAAACCCTGCAAGCCGGGGCGCGATCCACGCAAAGCCATATGCTCAATTACATGAGCGTCAACACGCTGGACCCAACCCGGCTGGCTGCTGCTTTCGCCCAAGCCGACCAGGGTTACATCACCGACCAAGCCACGCTGTTCGAGCTGGTGGAAGAGCAAGACCCGCATATCTTCAGCGAATTGGGCAAACGCCGCCGCGCGGTGACCGGTTTGGGTTGGGATTTGCACCCGCGCGAGGATGCTACCCAGGCCGAGATCGACCGCACCAAGGAATTAAAAGACATGCTATGCAAAATCCCGCGTTTTGAGGACGCGCAGTACGACATTACCGATGCCATCGGCAAGGGCCTGGCTGCGTTGGAGATCGATTGGCGCACCGGCGCGGAATGGGTACCGCAGGCCTTGAACTGGGTGCCGCAACGCGAGTTGCGCATCGACATCAAAACCGGCGCGCTGATGTACCTGAAAAACGGCGCGCCGGAACCGCTCAGGGAATGGGGCTGGGTAGTGCATGAGCATCGGGCCAAGTCCGGGTATATCGAACAAGCGGCGTTGTTTCGGGTGCTGGCGTGGACGTATGCGTATAAGGCCTACAACATCCGCGACATGCAGCGGTTTTTAGAGGTGTACGGCATGCCGCTGCGCTTGGGTAAATATCCCAGCGGCATCGGCAAAAACGAGCGCGACCAGCTGCTGAAGGCAGTGCGTAATATCGGCAACGACGGTGCCGGCATCGTGCCCAGCACGATGACTATCGATTTTGTGACGCAAACCTCGACGGGTAATGTCACCGACTTTTTAAACGCGACCGAGTATTGGGAGCGCAAACAGTCCATGGCCATCCTGGGCGGCACGTTGACCAGCCAGGCGGACGGCAAGACTAGCACCAACGCGCTGGGAGTGATCCATGACAAGGTGCGCCGCGAGATTATGCTGCACGACGTACGGCAGCTGGAGCCGACGCTGAATAGTCAAATCATCAAGCCGATTGTGTTGTTGAACGGGCTGTTTCCGGAAGACCGCATGCCAGTTTGGCGCTACGACACGGCGGATGAGGTCGATCAAAAAGCGTTGGTGGATGTGCTGGAGAAAGGCGCGGCAATGGGTCTGGAGATTGATGTGGATTGGGCGCATAACGCCTTGCAGATTCCACGGGCTGGCAAGGATGCGAAGATTTTAACGGCATCCGGCAAACCGGCGGCGGCATCACCGGCCAATGCGGCCAATGCGGCCTTGACGCGGCTGGCAGCGCTGGCTAAGCAACAGGCGGACGGCGATATCGTCGGCAATTACAGTCAGCAACTGGCGGCGTTGTGTATGCCGCACGAAGAGGCGGCAATTCAGCAGATTGCGGCGGTGGTGGCAGCGGCCGGTTCGTTTGATGAGGCGATTGCCGGGATTGAGGCGCTGAATTTAAGCGGTTCCGCCTGGGCGGACTCGTTGCAGTTGGGGATGGCGGCGGCGCATTTGGCGGGGCGTAGCGATGTGGATTAAAAAATGGGTTTTTGATTTCAAACACGCGGTGTTAATCGTCAAAGTTTCGAATGAGTTATGGTTCGACACACTACAAACCGGCACACGTGTTAACCATCTTTTTCGCCTTGGGTATTACATGCCGGTCGAATATCAAAACGTAAAGGTCATAACCATTACGCTACCGTTTGTTTCTCTAAAGCTGGCATTTTGAGAGGATCTCAATGAGCAATGTGCATATCGAGATTAAACAAGCTACGGTGCGCCGATACGCAGAGGGGAACGGCTTTGATGCAGGCGACCCTTTTAATTTGGTGTGTTCTCTGGATTTTATCGGTCGGGGCGAGGTACAGATGGGTGCTGATTTAGCTTGGCCCAGTCATCCGATTACCCGTGCGGATTTGCGTGAACTACGCCGTCAGTTGACAACGGATTACCGTACAAAGCGCTTATATTGTTGGCGATTGAAAGGACTGGCACCACCGTTTCGCGGTCGGATTATTCGCGAAGAAGGTCCGCTGGCGTATTGGGAGATGCCAATTGAAGCCTGAAAAACTACCCTTTAAGGAAGCCATCGATTTCTATAAGGCAAAAATCCAGCTGCCAACATCCGGCTGGACCGATATTTGGCAGGAGCAGCATAGCCATGCGTTTGTAGTAGCCGGCGCGGCTCAGGATGCGCTAGTCGAGGATTTTTATAACGCGATTTACGACGCCAAGCAGAACGGCGGCGGTTATGAAGATTTTCGGCTGCGGTTTGACGATATCGTTGCAAAACATGTTTGGTCGTATAACGGTACGCCGGGTTGGCGTAGCAAGATTATCTACGATACCAACATTAAACAGTCTTACAACGCTGGCCGCTGGCAACAGCAAATGGCAGTCAAACACCTAAGACCTTATCTGACTTATAACCATCACACTATAGAACACCCCAGGATTGAACATAAAAAACTGGATGGCATTACGTTGCCTATTGATGATCCATTTTGGGGCTATTACTACCCGCAAAATGCTTGGGGATGTAATTGCACCGCTGATTCATTATCCGAATTTGAGGCACAGGCTTTATGGACATCTCAAGGAAAATCCGGCCCAGATGAGTCGCCTGCGATAGAGTGGGAAGAAAAGACGGTTGGCGCTAAAGGCAGCAATCCGCGCACGGTGCGGGTGCCGAAAGGGATCGATCCGGGGTTTGCATACAATCCGGGCAAAGCGTATCTGGAACCGCTGACGGTACCGCCGTTGACGGGTTACGACGCTGTATTGAAGCAGCGCGATAAGCCATGGCCGACTGGGTTTAAAGTACCGGACATGCCGAAGCCGACCAAGGTTTCATCGAATATTTTGTTGCCAGCCGATATCGCCCCGGCAGCGGCGGTGACTGAGTTTTTGGATATTTTCGGCGCGACGTTGGAGCAAGGCGCTGCGTTTACCGATGCGGCAGGGAGTACGCTGGCGATTACCAAGGCGTTGTTCGAGGATGGCAAAGGCGATTTTAAGTGGCTGGCGAATACGGATAAGGAGCATCGGCTGCAATATCTCAATTTGTTGGCAATGACGCTGATCGAGCCGGATGAAATCTGGTGGGTTTGGGTACAGGATGCCAAAGAAAAAGGTCGCTGGCGGTTAAAACGTCGGTATTTGCGGGCTTTGGAAATTGACGGCAAAAATGAATTTGCGTATGCGGTTTTCGAGTGGGGACAGACGGGTTGGACTGGCTCGACGGTGTTTATGGGGTCGCAAAAATCGGAAAAGGCGCGCGAGGGTTACTTTGATCGGCAGCGGGCCGGCAGGATGGTTTTCAAGAAATAAAAAACGCGACCTTTTAAGGGTCGCGTTTATGGATCGGATACTGTGCAGTAGCGCGCGAGGCGCAGTCTGACCGATTCACTCCTTTATTATATAGGCGGCGGTGGATTATGCAATTTGAGATAGAGTTTGAGGCCAGTCATTTAGATCGGATGATGGAGGCAATCCGCCGGGAAATTGCAACACCTGAAGAGATGCTTGGTAGCATCGGCGAATCGTTGTTACGGGTGAATAGGCGGCGGCATGAGGCAGGAGTTGATCCGGAAGGTAAGGATTGGAAGGCGTTGTCGCCTTTGACGCTTGCAGCGGGTGACAGGAAAGGTGGACCGTTAAATCGGACCGGCCGAATGCTGGCAAGTTTGAATTATCAAGTATCTGACGACACGTTGATTTTAGGTTTTGATGGCGCGCGGGATGCCAAACTGGCAGGGTTTCACCATGGCGGTACCGACCCTTATACGATTGTTCCAAAGAATCGAAAAGCCTTGGCGTTTGCGGGTATTGTCAGAAAGCGGGTTAATCATCCTGGGTTGCCGAAACGGGAGCTGGTAGGCTTTCCTGATAGCGATAAAAACTTGGTAGAGAATGTGACCGCAGATCATTTATTGCGTGTTTTACAACGCGTTCGATGACGGAATAAATGGCGTTTAAACGGTATTTATTCCGCAACTGTTGGGGCTATTTTTCTGATATTCATCGGGATATTTCCGCACTTTCATCCCTAAACTGTCCGGAATTCAAGATTTTTTGTTTTTAGCCTGAATCCCGCGAATTTCGTGGTTTTCGGGGCGAATTTTGGTGTTGTAATTCGTCCGTTTTCCATCACCTCCCTTCTGACTGTTGCGTAGCGAGTTGCAATTCGGTTGCCCGGCGGATGTCACTTTCACTGGGCCGGGGATGTGCCATGGGCAATTTCACGGTCACGAAAATGTGACTGCGCCGCAAGCGAGCCCCCGAGATCGATTCCGGCGGTTTGGTGGTGCCTTGTCGCAGAAACTCGATACTGGCTTGAGTCATGGTTTTATAGGTTGGCTTTTGCTGTTTCAAGCGCCGGGTCTGCATGATCGCCAGCGATTCTTCGATGTCAGGCGAAGTCCAAAGGCTCACCTGCAACAAGGTGTCAGTCGGCCAGTCCTGGTTTAGCAACACGTTGACGCGCGCGGAAACGCTGGCATCGGCACCGGTCAGCGGTCGGCACAGAAAGCCAAAACCAATGCTGCTATCGGCCATCAAGAACAGATGATGGTCATATTCATAAGCCAGTACCGTGAATAACTGATCGGCACGTTGGCGTTGCGCGGTGGTCATGGGGTCTGATCCTCGAAATACAGGTGTTGCATGGCTTCGGTTTGATGCTCGGCACGCAGGCGAATCGTAAAGGGATGTCGACAAACGCGAACCGCACGCTTTTTGCGTTTCAACTGCCGGGCTCTAGCCGGATGACAGGGGTTGATCGGCTGACCATTGGCGGCTTGGACCTTGACGGTCCGCTTATCCTTCGCCAATGTGCAAGGGCGGCGGTTGCCCGCCGCGTTCTCGGTATCAATAGTTGAACCGGTCATCGTTATTCCAGGCCTAAATCGTGGCCGTCACGATGTTGGTGATAATGGTCGGTGCCGCAAACAGGCCGACCCCGCTGGCAATTCCCAGCACGAAGCCCATGATGCTGCCACGCACGACACCGGCGACCAGGCCGACGATGACGAACACGATGGCGATGATGCGGCCGAGCAAGCCTTCCACCCAGCCGGTCAGCAAGGTCCAGACGTTGTTGAACTCGGTACCGCCAGCACCGGCCATGGCGTCGGATGCCATCAACATAAAAAATAGCGATGCCAGGGTCACCAGTACCCCGGTTCGATACGACGTTTTCATCAAAAATATCCTCATTCAGGTTAAAAGACGGTTGCCCGTCGAATCTCGGACGTTCAGTCCGGCGTTTGTTAAGCGGTTGCCCGCTCGCTCTCGCAGGGGGTGTGACCTGCGGTGAAATGGGATCAATGATCAGGGCAATTTATTGCCTAATCGATTCACTGGACTCTCGTCATCAGTGGTATCGACGCTGGATCGTTTCTCCGGTGGGCGTTGCTCGACTTGCAAAGGAATCAACGACGAACTGGCTGTCGAAGCCGCCTTGCCGATCATCCAACGCCGGGGTTCCAGTTCGGTGTAGACGTAGTTGGACACCATCAAATCGCCCTCGGCATCTTCCCAAGGCGCGATCCAGATACGCATGACTTGGGATGGCGTGCGAATCGGCGTGGGATCCTCTATTTTGGGCACGGGTTGTTGTAACGGTGGTGCGAGTGCCGGTTTTGACATTGGCTCTGATTCCTGGTTGGTTTCGGGAGGCGCTTCCTTTATCGCCGTATTGGTCACCTGGTAGGCCTGCGTGGTCGATAGGCAGCTGGGTTCGTCCGGCATGCCTTTACAGCCGTAGTCGGTAGCGCAACCGGTGGTGATGGCGATCAGCAGTACACTGAGGCTATAAATAGAAAACTGATGAAAGCGTTTCATGGCTTTTTCTCCGTGGCGTTTGTGTTTTGTGCGTTTGTATCGGGCGTTGTTGCCAGACTGGGCGACGGTTTCGGTTTATCGGCCAACCAATCCGCTAACACCTCGGGTGCGCCACTGTGAGTGCGGCCGTCCGGAGCGATCAGGAATGGCACGCCCTTCAAATCGAACAACTTGGCGGTGACCACGGCTTTTTGCAGCGGCTCTTTGTTACATTGAACGGGCGGTTCGCTCGGCAAGCCGGTGTAATCCTGTTTCAACAAGCGGTCGCGCACGGCGTCTTTGGTTTTGGCATCGCTCGCGCCCAGCTGACAGGCCAGTTGCACGACGAGGTTTTGCGATTCGGGGCCGAGGATGGGGACCATCACCAGTTTGAAGGTGTATTGGTCTTGCAAGGCTTGCAGGTCTTTCATGACCTTGCCGCAGTATGGGCAACGCGGATCGATGAATACCAGCACCTGGCCTTTGCCGTGGCCGACAGTCACGGCGCCAAGGTCGTCGGCCTTGAGTTTCATCCGGGACAGATCGATGCGATTGGCGATATTGCCGATATCCGCCAGTGCCTTGATTTCCTGCTGGGTCCAGATGTCCATCAATTTGCCGCCGTAAAAGGCAAAACGACCATTGCTGGAGATAAACACCGTCTGCTCGCCGGATTTGACCATCTTCAGGCCCGAGATCGGCAAGTCTTGCATGCCGTCGATTTTGATCGAGAGCAAACCGGCGGCAATATCCGAGACCGCCTGCTTTTGCGGATTGGCGGCCAGGGCGATGGATGTACCGAGTAGCGTGGCTATCAATAAAGAAATTTGGCGTGGCGTCATAACGACCTTTGGAGTTGGGTTAAAGAATCAGCTCGGCGACTTCAGCTTCAGCGCCGTGCCTTTTTGCACGATGAAGGTGACCTGGCGAGTCGCATCGACTTCGATGACCGGGTAAATCTCTTCGGCCATGTCCATGTAAAAATGCGACAGACGTTCCATGGCGTAACCGGCGCCTTTCAGGGCACCGCCTTCCATCGACTGCGAGGAAAACGCGCTTTGAAACGGTGTAGTACCGGAAAGTGCCCCCAGCCCGCCGGTCATCAGCATCGGAATCTGGTTGCGACCAAAGGCATCGGAAAAGCCGCGTAAAAAGCCCGCCATCATGGATTGGGCGAGTAGTGCACCTTGTTTGGAAACGACGCGGCCACGTACACCGTTTTTGCCGTCTTCGCCGGTGGCGTAGGCATTCATCGGGACTTCGATTACGCCACCGTCCTGGCGTACGCAGGAAAAGGTCTCGCCGCGAAAATAGGCGCGCTCGGCACTCAAGTCGCCGAAGCCCGCGGCCAACAGAAAGCACTCGCGCACATCGGCATGGAAACGGTTGGGCAAGATGGCTTCCTTCTTGATCCGGAACAGCACCGGCATTGGTTCTTTCTTGGCTTTTTTGCCGGTCGGGGCATCGAGGCCATTCAACAACACGCCGGTCAAAATGCTGCCGGCCGGGATGAAAACGTCGCTGTTGGTGTGGCCTTGCTGCGACTGTCCGTGAGCGCTGTTCGACACTGCGTCTTTGTCTTTACCGTTGGACGGCTGAGCACCTTCCTGGATGACCCGAATTTGCATCGCCGCCGGTGCTTGGTTATTGGCTCGTCCTCCTGAGACGCCGGTATTGCTAGCAGTCGGCGCGGGAATAGCGGCTTGCTCGAACACGCGGTTGAGATCGTCTTGCCCGTTGTCGAACGGCGGATTGCTCGGGCGGCGGTATGACGGTCTTCCTGGTGCCGTTGGCTCCACAGCAGGTTGATTGGCGTCGCCAGGGTTGCCAGCCACTGCCGTTGTAGACGCTTTGTTCTTCAACGTCTCAACTTCACCGGTGACCGCTTGAAGCTTGGCTTCATAGGCTTCCCGCTCAGCGGTGGTCCATTGTTTGAAACGGATTTCGTCGGATTGCTGTTCGCGCTTTTGTTGTTCCTCGATAGCCGCCAGACGACGAGCTTGTTCGTCGTTTTTCTGCAGCAGATCGCGCAATTGCGCAGAAATACCATCAATCCCCAGCGAGCGCGGATCGCTATCGGTGAGGATGTGTTGGATGGTCGCCTGTTTGCTCAGCGGCTTGCTGACTTCCGGGGTGACAGTGGCCAGTGCGATGATGACGGCCAATACCACGGTACCGATGCCGCCGACGGCCATATTACGTTTGGCGGTCGGACTCAAGCGTGTCCACCAGGACTCGACGTTGGCCATTACGGTTGGCCTCCGCTCAGTAACGAAGGTCGCAAACTGGATGACGCCTCAGGCGCTTGTCGGACCACGACATACAATTCGGTGGCTTCCTGGGGCTTCAATACCACGCTGGGCCAGACCGAAACGGCAAGTACATCCTGTTGCGTCGTTGCACAGCTGCGTTCGTCGAACTCGAGCATCTCGCTGCCGGTATTCTTGGCAAGCCCCACCAGAATCAGCCGGTCCTGGCCTTCCAGGGCTTGACCGGTTTTAATCTGCACGCGGTCTTGCAGGCAGCGAATCTGTTCCTGGAACTTCGGTTCGCGTAGTGAATATCCGGCCGGGGTCTTTTGCAAACCCAAATCCCGAAACAATGTTTTAAGTTGGCTGATGTAGGCCTGTTCCTGTTGGTCGGAGGAGCGACTCGCGCTATCGGCGCGCTGCCATTGGTTTAGCAACTGGTAGCTGTCCTTATCCAGATCGAGGTGGATTTCCCGCGCCGGAATGCGTTTGGGGATCAGGGTTAGGGATAGTGCGATGTCCTGGTTGTCGCCAGGGGTGATGTATAAGGTGACCGGCGTTTCGTCGGCGGTGGCGACATAAACGATTTTGCCTTTGGTACTGGTAGTCGCCTGACTGGTGGTCGTGACTACCGGATGTTCGAACGGCGTGACCAGGCGATTCAAGTGGCCGACGGCAATTGGCATCAGTTCGTTGATGCCGGGTTTAACGGCAATGTGTTGTGGACCGATTGAAGTGGCGGTCGTTGATGCCGACGCCTGTTGCTTGGCCGCTTTCAAGATGCTGGCATCGACTGGGGGTAATTCAATGCCAAAATCGGGTTGCGATGGGACAACTGGCTGTGATGAGGAAGAATCTTCGGCCACAGTGGTTGCCGGTGGTAACACAGTCACGGGTAATTCATCCGCAGACAAGGCAGTGCTAACGGTCAGGAATAACAAAATTGGCGGGAATGAGCGATTCATGGTCGAGCCTCGCGGGTTTGGCCTTGCATTGCTTTCAGACGGTCCAAGGTTCTGGGGGAATCCGGATACACGTCGATGTATTCCAGCCGGGGACGATAGTTTTTGATGGCGATGATGAATTCGTAAGTACGAGGCTTCACGTCCGGTTTGGAACTGGGGCCCTGGCTTTTGAGTTCGCCGCTGACGAAGACTTTGTTGGTCTCGGCTTCGTAAGCGACGTGACGCGGAGTGAAACTGATCGCGACCCGGTCCATTTTGATGGCCTTGATTTGATCGCTCATGGCATCCAGGACACTGCGGTAAATATCCGGCGCCAATAGCGGTTCGACCGCGGTTTTCAGAAAGTCGGCATTGGCCGGCGTGGTGTTGCCGAGCAATTCGGCCAGGAACAATCCCCAGGACTCTTTGAACTCGCTGGACGCTTGGCTGCGGGTGACCTCGACTTCCTGCGTCAAGCTCGGCGGCACCAGAATGATGCTGCGCTCGGTGCGCCAGGCGGCCAATGAGGTAATGACACAAATCACCAGCAGGCCGATGATAATGACCCGGCTGAGCCGGTTCTCGGTCTCATGCCCGTCCCAGGTTTGCAGAAACTCCGACCATCTCATGGCAGGAACCGGCGGATGTAGGGATTGGGGATGGTCTGCGCGCGACTGGGCAAAAGACCCAGCCAATACAACGCATGCAAGGTATAGCCATCAGGCCGGTTGTCGCGGAAACGCCGGTAAAACTTGACTGCGATAAAACCGAGGGCCAAGCCGGGCATGAACTGATCGATCAACATGCCGGTGAGCATGCTGACCATGAAGGGCACAATCTCGTCCGCACCCCACAGCAGGATATGTATCGGATCGTCGATGGTTTGGGGGATGGCAACGGGTTCCATAATGACCTCCGGTTAGGATGGCCATTATTGTGAAGAGGATTTTAGGTAGGTCGTTTGCAGCTAACGACGAATTTGCGATCAGCTGAAAAATAGTATCCGTGGATGAGAAAAGCCAGATCCAGACACTTGATCGCACTTAGCCGGGTTTGCTGATAAAACCCGGCAAGAACGGCACGATGCGCACGACTACAAACGTCACGGCACCACCACCTTGTTCGCCGCCCTCAATGTCCATGAGGGCACGGTGATCCGCGAGTGCTTACCTAAACACCGCAACGACGAGTTTCTGACATTCTTGAGACTGCTCGACCGCCAGACCGACAAGGACTTGGCCGTCCATCTGATCGTCGACAACTTCGCCACCCACAAGCATCCCAACGTGAAAGCCTGGCTGGACAAGCATCCGCGTTTCCAGATGCACTTTACGCCGACGCCGATGTCGGCGTCTTGGGTAAACTTCGTCGAGCGATTCTTTCGTGACATCACCGAAGAACGTATCCGACGCGGGGTATTTCGCAGTGTCGACGAATTGAAGCGGGCGATCATGCAGTACCTTGAGAACTGCAATGCCCAACCAAAGCCTTACCAATGGACCGCTACTCCAGACGCCATCTTGACCAAAGTCGCCAAAGCTAAAGAAACGTTGCGGACGTTACATTAGCAGGGCTAGGCAGACGGCAGGCGATCAGTTTAGGGAAATGCTGAACAAGTTGATTTCGCTCATGGTTCGACAAGCCAATTACCAAATTAATCAACAGCTACCGTTCGTCTCTTATATAAAGTTTGACCGGCTACTGTTTTTACCTAAGGTAATTCATAAAATTCCCCCGATAAGGCCAATTTGTTTTTGGTTTTGTTAAGCCGTTGCCATAGCCCGTACATTATCTGTTTGGCATCGTCCAAATAAGTATAAGCGACCGGGATGACCAATAAACTGAGCAGCGTAGACGTCACCAAGCCGCCGATGACGGTGATCGCCATCGGGCTGCGGAAGGAGGTGTCCGCCGGGCTCATGCCCATGGCAATCGGCAACATGCCTGCGCCCATGGCGATAGTGGTCATGATGATGGGCCGGGCGCGCTTGTGGCAGGCATCCAGCAGGGCATCGACCCGGCTTATGCCGTGGTCGCGTCTGGCGACGATGGCGTACTCCACCAACAAGATCGAATTTTTGGTAGCGATACCCATCAGCATGATCAGCCCGATCAAAGACGGCATGGAAAAACTTTTTTGTGCCAACAGCAGGGCGATAAAGCCGCCGCCAAACGATAGCGGCAAGGCCAACAATATCGTGATGGGCTGCAAAAAATCCTTAAACAACAGGACTAGCACGATAAAGATACAGAGTACGCCTATTAGCATGGCCAAGCCAAAACTGCCGAAAAGTTCGGCCATCATTTCGGCATCGCCGATATTGATTTGCTTTACCCCTGCGGGTAGCGCTTGGAGACTAGGCTGGGCCTGTACAACGGTGCTCAGATCGCCCAACGGCAGGCTGGCCAGTTCGATTTCAAAATTGATGTTGCGGAAGCGGTCGTAACGGTCGATCACGGCTGGGCCGCTGGACAAGTCAAGGTTGGCGACTTGGCTGACCATGACCGGGCCGATACCCGCTTTGGCTGACGGTACGGCAAGCCGTTGCAACACGCTTAAGTCGCGCCGCCCGTCCTCGGTCAGTTTGACCATGATCGGCACTTGGCGTTGGGCGAGATTAAGCTTGGGCAGGGACTCGTTGTAATCGCCGACGGTGGCGATACGCAAGGTCTCGGCGATGGCGGCGGTTGTTACGCCCAAGTCGGCGGCGCGGGCGAAATCAGGCCTGACGGCGATTTCCGGTCTGACCAACGAGGCGCTGGAAGCGATGTTGCCGATGCCTTGGATGGCCCTTAAGTCCTTTTCGACCGCCCTGGCTGCGGCATTCAATGCTTTGGGATCGTCGCCACTCAGCACCAGAACATATTTTTCGCCCGATCCGCCGAATCCGACTTTGCTGCGGACACCGGACAAAGCCGACAAAGCGGCCCTAATATCTTGTTCGATGACTTGTTTAAGCACCAGCCTTTCGTTACGGGCGGCCAACAAGATGGTCAAGGTAGCCTTGCGGACTTCCGCGCCGGCGGACATGTCAAGCGCATCGGTGCCGACGGAATCGCCGCCTATCGTGGTGTACACACTTTTCACATAAGGTAGGTCGGCGATCAATTTTCTGGCGGCTTCGGCGGATGCGCGGGTTTGTTCCAAAGTTGCACCGGGCGCAAGTTCGACAAAAACCTGGGTTTGCGGAAAGTCGTCCGGTGGAATAAACCCCTGAGGCAATAATGGGATCAAGAGCAGGGAGCCGATGAAAAACGCCATCGCGCCACCGATGGTAATTAGCCGGTGCTTAAGGCACCATGCGGCCATCGTAAGATAATCTGTCATAAACCGTCCGTCCGGAGCCGTCGGCTTATGGTCATGTTGCAACAGATAAGCCGACATCATCGGGGTCAACATTCGGGCGACGAGTAGTGAAGCCAGGACTGCCAACGAAGCTGTCCAGCCGAATTGTTTAAAGAAGCGTCCGGCGATACCGCTCATGAAGGCGGTCGGCAAAAATACCGCCACCAGGGAAAACGTGGTCGCCACCACCGCCAAGCCGATTTCGTCGGCAGCTTCCATCGCCGCCTGATAAGGCGATTTGCCCATGCGTTGGTGGCGGACAATGTTTTCCACCTCGACGATGGCATCGTCTACCAGGATGCCGATCACCAGCGACAACGCCAGCAAGGTAACGACATTAAGGGAAAAGCCGAAATAATACATTCCCAAAAACGCAGGGATGGCGGACAGCGGCATGGCAACGGCGGAAATAAAGGTTGCCCGCCAGTCGCGCAAGAACAGCCAAACCACCAATACCGCCAGCAATGCGCCTTCGTACAACAATGCCATGGAACCGTCGAATTCTTCCTGGACGGGAATCACGAAATTGAAGGCTTCGGTGGTTTCGATGTCGGGGTTTTCCGCCTTTAATTCCGCCAGCGCTTTCTGTACGCCCACACCGACATCCACTTCGCTGGAGCCACGGCTGCGGGTAACCTCAAAACCCACGACAGGCTTGCCGTCCAATAAAGCCAACGAGCGTTGTTCGGCAACGCTATCGCTGACTGTCGCCACTTGGTTCAGGCGGATGTGGCGGCCATCGGCGAGAGACAGTTCCATCCATTCCAACTCCTCAGCGGAAGCCGCGTTGGCCAGAGCGCGGACAGGTTGCTCGCCTTGGCCCAAGTCGGTACGTCCACCAGAGCTTTCGCGTTGCACTTCGCGTAATTGTCTGGAAATATCGGCGGCAGTCGTGCCGAGGGATTGGAGTTTGACCGGATCCAGGGCAATCCGGATTTCCCGGCTGACGCCGCCCACCCGCTTGATATCGGCGACGCCCGGCACGGCAAGCAGACGCTTGGCGATGGTATCTTCGACGAACCAGGATAAGGCCTCGTCGTCGCGTTGATTGGAGGCGACCGCGTAAGCCAGCACCGGAGAACTGGCGATATCGTGTTTGGTGACGACCGGGTCGCGCAAGTCGGCGGGCATGTCGGCGCGGACTTTCGACACCGCCGAGCGCACGTCGTCCAAGGCCTCCTGCCCAGGCTTTTCCAGGCGGAATTGGGCGGTGATGCCGACGCTGCCATCCTGCACTTTGGTTATGATATGTTTCAAGCCTTGCAAAGTGGCGATTGCGTTTTCTATTTTCCGTGCCACAGCCGTTTCCAGTTGCGAAGGCGATGCCCCCGGCAGGCTTGCCATAACGGTTATGGTCGGCAAATCCAGGTCGGGAAGGTTCTGGATTTGCATGGCCTTAAAGCTGTATAAGCCGCCAAAAGTCAGCATCACAAACAGCATCATAGCCGGCATGGGGTTTTTTATGCACCACGTGGATATATTCATTAACGCAGCACCCGGACATTGTCGCCGTCCGCCAAAAAGGCCGCGCCGCTAGCAACTATCTGGTCTTCGGGCTTAAGCCCCGAAAGGATTTCGTAATGGTCGCCCGCACTTTCGCCTAATTGCACTTTGACTTGGATAACCTTCGCTTGGTTTTGGGCAAATTCTCCTAAGCGAAAAACATAGCTGAAGCCTTCGCGCAGCGATAAGGCGTCTTGCGGTATGGTCAGCGCGGCCTTAGTGCCCAAATGGAATACACCCTGGGCAAACATACCGGCGCGCAGACCGGCTGCTCCGGCTTGGGGCAAATCGACATAAACCAGCCCGTTACGGCTTTGCATATCCAGGCTGGGTGCCAAATAACGCACTTTACCGCCGACTTGACCGACGTTGGGCACCGAAATCGCCACGTCGATACCGGGCTGAAGTTGCACCATTTCGGCAGCAGTGACTTCCGCTCGCCATTCCAGGCGATTTTGCCGGATTAGCCGGAACAGTTCTTGTCCCGGCGTGGCCACCGCGCCCAAGGTGGCGGTGCGCGAAGAGACGAACCCGTCGTCGACAGCAACGACGCGGGTGTGGTCCAAGCGCAAAAGCTGCCGGTCCAATTGCGCCTTTGCCGAGGCGGCTTTGGCTTGCGCCGTTTTTTCCCCGGTCAAGTATTGCAGCACCATTTGGTTGCTTAACGCACCGGAGGATGCAATTTTTCGGGCGCTGTCGGCATTTAGTCGAGCTTCTTCCAGGCTGGCCTCGGCCTCAGCCAAGGCCGCCTGGGTTTGGGCGATCTCGACCATCACGCTTTTACTGTCGAACACCGCCAATACTTGGCCTTTACGGACCTTTTCGCCGACCTGCACACGCACTTCGTCCAGACGCAAGTCGCTGACTTGTGCGCCAATGATGGCTTCCTGCCAGGCCGCGACCGAGCCGTTTGCGGTTAATTTTCGCGGGATGTCCCGATTGACCGGTTGGATAACCGATACATTCAGCGCCGGTCTAGCGCTTGGTTTGGCGTTTTCAGTGGCTTGCGGCGCTTCCTTGCTCAGCGCCAGGGTCATCCCTAAGCCCATGAGCGCGACCGCGACAAGCCAAATGCTTAGCGATTTTTCTTTAGTCATGATTGGTTTCCGGATAACTGATTCTAGGGTTGAGAAATGATGTTTATGGATGGGTTCTCGGGTTGGCCGGGCAATCTTTCCGCAACTAAAGCCGCTGGTTCGGTCGCACGATCTTCCCAGCTTCCGCCGACGGCACGATACAGCGCAATCCAAGCGCTGACTTTTTCTTGCTCCAACTCCGTGACCGCCAATTGGGCGGTAAACGCGTTGCGGCGGGCGGTTTCGGCATCAATCAAGTTGCCCAGGCCGACTTCGTACAATTGCCGGGTCGCTGTAAAATGGGCTTGGTAATCGGCAGCCGCGGTATGCGCCAAGGGCAGACGCTGGTCTGCACTCGCCAAGCGCACCAAGGCTTCTTCGACTTCTTTAACCGCTGTCCTGACCGCCGCTCGATATTGGGCGATGGCCGACTGGTATTGGGCTTTAGCGGTTTCCACATTGGCGGCGCGTTTACCGGCATCGAACAACGGCAAGCTGAGCGTCGGCCCGTAAGACCAAGTTTCCGCCAAGGTCAGGGCCGCACCGTTAATGTTTTGGAACACGGGGGTGATATTCCCGGACAGACTCAATTTCGGAAAGCGCTTGGCCTGTTCCACGCCGATCTTGGCGCTGGCCGCGGCCATGTCGCGTTCGGCGGTGGCAATGTCCGGCCGTTGCCTGATCACATTGGCCGGCACGGCAGTGACCTGGAAGGGCGGCGGCTTGGGCAATTGCGCCATCCGCTGCGGCGTATCGCCCAATAACGTCCGGATTTGCGCTTCCGGCAAACCGGTTAAGGCCACCAGACCTTTAACCGAACGTTCGCATTGCGCCTGCTGTTTCAACAACAAATTACTGCCTTCGGTGGCGCTGGCATTGGCCAGCGCGACATCGGACGGACTGCGGAATCCGGCGCTACCGGCCATGCTGGTAAGCTGCGCCGAAGCTTGCCTGGATTCGGCATCTTCCTTACTGAGCAAAGCTTGCGCTTCGCAATAACGATAAGCCAGATAAGCATTGGCAAGCTCCGCCGCTACCGCCACACGGGCATCGTGCCAGGATGCCGTACGCGCTTGCAATTGGCTGAGGGCGGCTTGCCGTTGCCGCGCTAAGCCGCCGAACAAGTCGACCTCCCAACTGGACTGCACACTGAGTTGATGTTGGTTGCGTAGGCTAGGCGTGCCGCCCATTGAGAAATTTGAGCGGGTGCTGCTTAAGCTTGAATCCAAACTCGGCAGGAATACTGATTCGGAGCTGACTAAGTTGCCCCTGGCTTCTACAATCTGCGCATTGGCTTTGGCGATGGATGCGCTCTCCTGTTGCGCGGCGGCAAGCAATCGATCAAGCACCGGATCGCCGAAACATTCCCACCATTTGCTTAAGCTGGACAAATCGCCTTGATGCGCGACCGGTAATCCATCCGGAGCGGGCTGTTTGGCATACCAGTGCTGTGCCGTGGGCGGTTCCGGGCTTTGGTAATCGGGGCCGACCGTTGTTAATAAGCCGCCGTCCAAAGCGCAGCCGGATAACGCCGGCAGGATAAGGCCGAAGTGGAATAGGTTAAATTGCTTCATTACTGTCTTGAAAAGAAAAGTCGAGCCGAGGAAAACTGAACTGCCTTCATGGGGATAAGGCGCTTATTTTTTAGAAAAACTAACCAGCCTTTTCAAAATGGCCCATTGTTTTAATGCAACACGCGCTTCCACGGCTGGATAACCTAATACCGTTTTTCCGGCGGGAACATCGCCGATTACGCCCGAACATCCACCGACAATGGCTCCGTTACCGATGGTGACGTGGTCGTTAATGGAAGCGCTGCCGCCGATGACAACGCCGTCCCCTAGCGTTACCGATCCGGCTAAACCGCTATTTCCCGCCATCACGCAAAAGCGGCCAAGCCTACTGTTATGGCCAATTTGCACCAGATTATCGATTTTGCAGCCATCGCCTATCACAGTTGAACTGAATTTACCTCTATCCACACAAGAATTGGCGCCAATTTCAACGCCATTTCCGATTACCACATTGCCAATTTGTGGAATTTTTGCCAAGCCTGTTTCCAGGCAAGGCCTAAAGCCAAAACCATCGGCGCCAATGGTGGCGTTGGGGTGTAAAATGCAATCGTTGCCGATATGGCAACGTTCCCGAATGACCGCACCCGACCAAATAATGGTGTTGTTTCCGATAGTGCAGTCGTCAAAAATCGTCACATTGGGATAAAGCGTCGTGTTGTCACCCAGCACGACATTCGGACCGATATAACAGCCCGCCCCAATCCTTGCCCCGTTTCCCATGATGGCGGTCTTATCAACAACCGCTGTTGGATGAATTTCGCTATTGAATAGCGGCATTGGCGGCGCAAAAAGTTTTAATACCCGTGACATCGCTAGTTCGGCATTTTTAACTTTTATAAAAGCCCTATTTAATCCAGGCTCAATCGAAATGTCTTCGTTTACAATAGCAACAGCCGCTTTTGATATTCCCCAAAATTTTTCGTATTTTTTGTTTCCAATAAAAGAAATCTCGCTACTATTTGCAAGCTCAATTTGTTCCGGAGCTGTAATTTTTTGATCCGTTGTACCCAAAATCACGCCTTTAAGAACTTCGTTTATTTCGAGAATTGAATAGGATTTCATTTGCCAGGCTTCATATGGTTTCACTCTTGAAATTTAGTTAGATTTCCGCCCCTTTGACTGGATATTAGGAATACCTAATCATTCTTAAGGCGGCTGGTGCCAAAATCATCAACAACAAGAATTAGGTTAGGCATCCCCAAAAAACCGCCAATACGGGCGCAACAACCAGCAATTGTCTACCTGTCGTCAAACGGTGGGATTTATATTGATAAGTTATTGAAAAACATCATTTAGTATCAACTTCATCAGGTTTTAAAGGGTCGTTTACCTGATTACCGCCCACCCCACCCATAGATCTGTCTCGCGACAGATACATGTTTTTGAAAAACTCATATCGATCCGTTGCGGCTTCGTTGACGACTTTATCCATCGCTAACATGTCCGCACGTTTATCTACGGCACCGAGGATGCCGATCATCCCCACGCCACTGACGTATTGCAGCGGATTAGTCACCATTTTGCCCCCCACACCCGCAATGCCTCTGACGGAACTCGGGCCAAAAAGCGGCAGCACTAAATAAGGCCCTGTGCCCACGCCCCATTCGCCCAGAGTTGTGTCGAAATTTTCTTTGTGTTTTGGTAGATCTATTAAGGTGGCAACATCAAACAAACCGCCTAACCCGGCTGTTGTGTTGACAACCAACCTGGCACTGTCCGAACCTGCCTGGGCAAATTTCCCTTGTAAGGCTGAATTAACGGTGACACCGACATCATCGATGTTACTAAAAAAATTCGACACCCCCTGATCGGCAAAATCGGGCATTACCCATTGGTAACTCTGTGCCACTGGTCTCATCAGGTAATCGTCTAGGCCGTCATTAAACCACTGCACTTTTCTGTTCCAGTTTTCATAAGGATCCCTCACATCGGCGGTTGGGGTTGGCGCTGAGGCGCAAGCATTAAGTAAAGTCAGCGTGGTTGCCGCAAAGAGTGTATTGGTATTGTTAAGTTTCATGGCGTTAACCTTTAAGTGATCGTTGTAGAAGAAAGACCTACGCAGTTTGCGCATAGAGCGAATATGCCCTTGGTCACATTATTACGGGATCACTTGGACTCAACAACGGTACTGGGGCGGGTGTAAAAATCCTCCTTAAGGCGGAGTAAGGCCAGGCCTTAAGGATGAAGTAACAGGAGGGGCTTTGCTTTATATTGACCGTATGAAAAAATTTATCTCATCCTGCCGCCCGGCGTTTACCAGGCGCTTCTGGTTCAAGCTGACCCTTGTTTACACGGTGGTCTCTATAGTCGGCATTAAGTCGCTGATATCTGTTTTTGACACCATTATCCACTACCAACATTTTAATGAAGCGATGCAGCCATCCGCTGTTTTACAGACAGTGACCGAACGCCTGAAACCCATACGGCGCCTGATAGCAAGCGCGGCACTGGATACGCAAGACATCGCCGATGCGCCGGAGATTATTGATGATCTGATGATGCGGGAAAATTTGGACGATAATGCCGTGGCGGATCACTTACGTTCTTCCAGTGATCCAACCGCAAGCTATGTGGTATTTGACGAAAATGACCGCCCTATTGCACAACATCTGATGCGCGCCGATGAACGCGTCATCGCCTTGTTAATGACCCATCGTGCCGCTGTTTCCGGCGGCGAAGCATTGGTCCCCGAGCATTTGCCCCATTCTGTTTTTATTAATATCCCGCTTAGCGTCCGTGAGCCGACAAAAAAAGGGCGCATCGCCCTGCTGATCACGGCAAAATTCAGCATCGCCAAGCAATTCTACCGCGACGAAGACTGGGTTTCGGAGCTCATGCCATTCGTCATTACCCTCTGTATCGTGATGAGCGGGTATTTAGCCTCGAAAAACTTTATCCGGCGGTTACGGCATATCACATCGGTTAGCAGTGCATGGCGTGAGGGGGATTTAGATCAGCGCATTATCGATAACGACGCCGATGAATTATCCGAGCATAGCCACAACTTAAATATCATGGTGGGGCAGTTGAAGGAATTGCTGGGCTTGAAACAACAAGCCGCGATTCAAGATGAGCGGACACGCATGGCGCGAGAACTGCACGATACGGTAAAACAGAATCTGTTCGCCCTTGCGCTGCAACTGGCGGCAATCAGTTCAAAAGCGCCGGATTTAGGCGAGGCAAAGCAAAATCTGCTCGAATCCAGGCTTATCTTGAAACAGGCGCAAGAGCAGCTGGTGGGGGTTATTGCGGAACTGCGGATTATTAGCCCGGAACAGGAGGGCTCTACGGTGAACCTTCTTACCTTGTGCGAAAATCTGGAGAGCAAATTTAATGTGCATATCCATTGCGTCGTTCCGCCGGATTTAATGCTGCCGGACAGCCTGTTTTTTGTGGTAAGTCGCGTTATTCAGGAAAGCGTTACCAACGCCGTACGGCACGGAAACGCAAAGCTAATTGTCATCAGCGTGGTCAAATCAGCAATGCGTTTCGAGTTGCTGATAACAGACGATGGCATGGGTTTCAATCCAACGCTCCCCACCGAGGGGATGGGCATTCTTTCCATGCGCGAGCGTGCCGCTTCACTCCCCGTTGGCACATTCTCAATCGAAACCGCACCAGGCCAGGGAACAACCATTGCAATTACTTGGGAGGAACACCTTAGTGAAGTCTGAATCAGCATCTTTTATCACCCTGATCGCCGCTGACGACCACGGCGTTGTTTGCCGGGGCCTGAATGCCTTATTATCATCCGAGCAAGATCTTAAAATGCTGGCTACCGCACTCGGCGGCAGGCAAGCCGTTGCCCTATGCGAGGAACTTTCACCTGATGTTGTCTTGATGGATATCGTCATGCCGGACATGGATGGCATTGAAGCCACCAAACGCATCAAAAGATCAAGTCCCCATACCCATATCGTTATTCTCACTTCGGTTGAAACCGAGCAAACCGTGGTCGAGGCTACGCAGGCCGGCGCACTGTCCTATCTGCTGAAAGATACCGACCCGGATGAATTGGTGGCGGCCATTCGCGCTGCCGCACGGGGCGAAAGTACCCTAAGTCCGCGCATTGCGACGTTGTTAATGACCGCTATGTCGCGTCGTCACAGTGAACGTCCTTTTCATGAAGAACTCAGTGACCGGGAGATGCAGGTTCTGTTATTGCTTGCTCAAGGGCTTTCCAATGTGTTGATTGCCGAGAAGCTGGGCATTGGCGAAAAAACGGTGAAGTCCCATGTCAGCAATATTCTTTCCAAGCTTTATTTAACGGATCGTACTCAAGCCACAGCGTATGCTTGGCGGCATCGTTTGCTGACTCAGTAGATTTTAAGGGTCTCCGGCGCGATTATCCCTTGGCCGTCGCCCGGTAAAAACGCGATGAAATCCATGGCGACGCTCACTAAACCCGCTTTTGCGTATTGGCCAACAGCACGTTGACGGCGTAGGCGACGCCAAAAACGCCTATCGGGATGGCTTGCGGCGGAATCGGAAACGGTAAGGTCAAACTGACCAGCAATAGATACAGCGCGCCCAGAATCAGATAAAGGCTGTAGCGATGCGCCATGGGGCTGGGGTAATCAAAGTTGGTCTGGCTGATTTTGCGCCGCACCAGTCCGTCTACGACAAACGGCAATAAGGCAGCTGCCAAGTATGGCAACCAAATGCAGGCGGTGGTCAGGCGCTTGATCATTTGAAAGATCGTGTCCCACAGCACATTCAGTCGGCTTTCGATAAAGGGAAACAAATCATTGCGCCCGACATCCTCGAAGCCTTTAGACATCTGGCGTTCGCGCTCGGTCGGAATGAAATAGCGGAACACGCTGTCTCGAATCCCGGTGCTGACAAACAAGCGATCAAACCAGCGCTGCGCGGTACGGCTGATTTGAGATTCTTTTTCGGCGCCAAAATAGCCGATCATCATCCGGTCTTCGGCGCGCTGAAGTTCGCGCGTCCAGCGGTCCGACACAAAACTGGCCACCAGGATTACTTCCAGTAGCCAGAGCATCAGGCTGAACAACAGATTGCGGGTCATGAGCTCGCACCTTGGCGGTCCCGTTGGCGATCCAGTTCCGACCGCAGAATCGGCAAGCGACCTTTGACGATCCGGCCGCCGGATAACTTGGCGATGTAATGCAGGTCCGGCAGTTGCCCCAACAACTGCGGTGCAAACAAATCGCCTTCTTCTTCCATCAGGCGTTCACCGACATTGCCGGAAAACACCGTGGGATTGGTCGCACTGGTGGCCACGCCCTGGGTGCGCATGATGTATTTCAAGCGGGTTTTGGGCAGATTGTCGGTGATGTACTGTTGGGTCTCGCTGTCCATGATCCTAAGGGCAATCAGGTTGTTGACGTTGCCCAGTACCTGCCGCGCTTTGTCCTGGGAACCGGTACGGGCGGCAAAATCGGCAAAGGTTTGCGTGGCAATGAACAAGCGAATCTTGGCGCCGCGGCCTTTGTTCAACACCTGAATAAAGGGATCGTTGATGACTTCGGCGGCTTCGTCGACAAACACATTCACCGGTCGGTCCGAGACACCGTAGTTGTAACGATCGCCGGCGACGGCTGCCAAGTCAGCCAACAGAATCGAACCGATCGCGCTGCCCACCATGCCGTCCGATAACGAGTCCAAACCGATGTAAGCAACCTGGGCTTTTTCGATGATATGACCGGTATTGGTGATGGGACGCAGATCATCCACGTCGTGCGGGTTGGGCGAAAGCAAAGGCCCCAATGAACCGGAGGTCAGCATGTTCATGATCGGAATCAAGGAGGCGACCATCTTGCTGAAATGTGCTCGGTCATGCTCGAACAAAGACAACAGGCCTTCCAGATCCAGATTCGGCAGTTGATACTGCACGACCTCCCGGTAAAACTTAACCAGGCCCAGTGCTTTGGAATCGATGTCCTTGGCATTCTTCAGGTAAGGCCGCGCCTCTTGTCGCCAATGGCCCAGGTTGTTGTCGAAATAGCGTTCCAGGGCTTGAATTACCAATGTCGAAGGACCGCCTTCCAGGTAACGGCGTAACTTGACCAGGGTTGGTCGCTCCTCGATCACCATCAAGCCCTGAATCACGTTATCCAACGATTTTTGGCCAAAGGCCTTGAACGGATCGTTACTGCTTTCGCTGGGCGAAATGGCGCTGATACGGCTGGCGATTTCCGAAGGCCGGTTGAAGTTATGCAAGGGATCGAGTCGTACGCTGTCTTCGGGAAACGCCGGATGGAAATACACGAAACGATCTGGGCGCTTGGCCAAGGTGCAGGCGCGCTTGGCGCAGGCCATCAAGTCCTTATCGCCTTTGGGATCGATGATGATCACGGCCTCGCCGCGCAAGACGGCCTGAGTGACCAACACATCAAAGGCGCGGGTTTTGCCGGCGCCGGTGGTACCGACCAGCAGCGTATGGCCGGCGGTATGCTGCAAGGGCTGACGAATGTCGTTTTCGGAGACTTCCAGGCCGTGTATCCAGGCCGAGCCCATGCGTTGATGATCGCTGGGTATCAAGGTCGATACATCGCGTTTCAAAATCTCATACGCCAATTGCGCATGCTTTTGTACCCAATCAAATCCCCAGCCGAACCACAAGGCCTCGGGATGATGTTTCACCATCGCTACAAGCTTTTCGGCATCCAGGTATTGGAATCGAAACTGACGCAACCGGCGTTTGCGGTACCAAAGACTCAGCGCCGGCGACAACCGCCAACACGCCATCACTCCGCACGCCGTCATCAACCAATCGAAAGGTTCGCGCGGCAAACCCGACCAGCGACTGGTCAGATACGCCAGACCAGCCCCGCCCAGCCAGCCGCTGATGGCATACACCTCGAAGATGGGGCGCCAGGGAAACTGGTAGTCGTAATCGGATTTCAAGGGCGTAACCGAACCTGGATGCCTTCTGTGGCACTGATCGATCGACAATCCGGATGGTTGGCGATATCGAGCATCAGGCGAGTGCGCTTGATCGTCGAATGTTGCGACAGAAATTGTTCCAGCGCGGTATTGGACACTGTGTGCCAGTTGCCTTCTGGCGATGATTCATCGGGCGGAATGTTTTGTTGCCGCACATGTGTAATCAGCAAGTCGATTGTTCCGGGTTTTACCGGTGGGGTTGTTAGGGAAGAACTTGCTTTATCTGGCTCGGAATTGATCGAACAGTCTGGTGCGTTGCCATATATTGATTTTTGCTTGCCTGTCGCGTTTGATTTGGGCCGGACAGGCTTAGGCTCTCGAAAGGCCTCGTATTTAGGCTGAGAAGACTTAACTGGATCTCTGTTCTTGTCAGCATTGCTGCTTGGGGTTTGCGCAGATGGCGCTGTCCGCGTGACTCTGGCTTGGGATTTCACTAATGCCTTCAGAGCCAAACTCGGTTCCAATGCCAGCAGGACGCCGCGGACCGATTGGATGGTTTGTACCTTGCGCATCGGCGACAGGACATCGGTCACCAGCCAACCGTTGTCCTCCAGGATTTTGATGAACTGGGGCGGATCGACGGCGAGTTTTTCGGCGGTAGCTGGAAATGGCAGCAAATATTTGTCTTGAACTTCCAGAATATCGCTGCCTAACTGCCATTGGCCTTGATTAAGCATAGAAGAGATGTCCATTAGCCATTGGCCGGCATTGCCGTGGTTTTCCAGCCAGCACTTGGCGCTATCGACCGGATTAGAGATGCTTTTTGTATCCGTCGTTGAGAGATCGGGTTTTGCGGCCGAATTAGTTGTTTCTGTATTGGTCGCCGCAACTGGCGCTGTACTTTCAGGTTGTACTGACTGATACAACGAAGGGGAACTATCGGCTGATTTGGCTTGCGACAGTCCTTGATCGGGATCTGATGGCAAGGTATTCAGGTCCTTCGCGCCTTGAGAATTCAAAGTGCGTGGTGCCGATTCGATTAGCCGCGAATCGGGTAGGGTGCTTGGGTCATTTGCGGGTTCTGGTGGTGTTGCTTTTGGCAAAATTGACGCAAGATTATCTGGGCGTTGGGGTGGCTTCAGAACCGCAACGTTCTTGGCTTTTGCCGGTTTGCTGATTTTCGGTGCCGGATTGGTAACGGGTTCGGGGTTTACCGCAGTTGCATCCTGTTCGCTAATTTCGCGCGCTTCAACCACGGTTGGCGGCTCGCCGCTGAAAATCAGTTCCGCGAATTTTAGGCGCAACAGATACAGCGGATTTTCCAAGCCTTCAGGCTGCATTTGCCAATAGCGGTATTGCCGACCATCCGGCCAGGACTTAGGGATTGCCAAGCCGCGTTCGATTAGGATGTCCGCCAAGGTGTCTTCGTCGCGCGGAATGCCGGGAACTTTGTCCTTGGCCAGCAGGGTGACGATGTCCTGCGCACCGGCACGCCAGACGATATGCAGGCCATCCTCAAAACGCCATAGTCGAGCGCCTTTTTCGTTGACGGTCCATTGTCCGGACTTGACCAAGCGGCGCATGGCGTCGAACAAGTACTTTTCCACCGGCATGCCCAAGGCCGAGTCGATGTTTTGATAATGCGCTTTTAAATCCCGTTCCACACTTTTGCAGTCGGCGGTTATCACCAGTGCGTAAACTTTGGAGCCGCGGTCCAAACCGTTAATGGTTTCCAGCATGGCCTGCATGATGTCGGGGCCAGACTCCAGAATGAATGTGCGCGCTTCGCGAGTTAGGACGCGCTCGATCACCAAGGCAGAAAACTGTTCATGGCGTTTATGGCGGTTATCCCGCCAGCGAAGAAAGTATCGGTCGATCTCATTTCGCAAAGCCCAGTCGGTGATGTTTTCATCGCAAGGGTTCCAGGTATGTTGCCCTTGTGCGTCGACCACGGCGATATCGGCGACCGGTTTGCCGATGTCATGCAACAGCCCGGCAAAACAGACCGCCAGACGCCAGCGTAATTCTTGTGCTTTTCGTTCCTTGGGTGATGCTGATGTGGCAAACAAACTACCTTGAGAAGCCAAAGTGGCCCAATGGGCGACTTCCAATCCGTGCCGAAATAAGCCACCGGCGCCGCGATGATGATGCGACTCCGACGCCGGCAACAAGTGGCTGTAGGCGGCATAACGGCGTATGACCGGCGCAGCTATGGTTTGATAAAGACTATCCGGCATGGCCAGCGCCTGTTCAATGGCCGCAATCAATTCCGTTTGACTGGACAGGATGCGTTCCACAGGCGCAGCCGGCAGACCCTTCATGAAGGGCGGATAACGCGGCACGTCCTCATCAATCGTTGTCGCAACCGGACCTATAGGCGCGGACTCGACGCCAAACAGACGTTGGCGGATGCGGGTAATGAGCGTCGAAGGCGTATTTTCCATAACGCCGCATCTTGCCGGGAATTTTTCAATCGTCGTTTGCAGCTGACGACGAATTCGACGTCAGCTGCAAGCAGGCCTGGCAAAAGAGTGTTTAGTGTAACGAGCTCCCTTTAATTACCCCTGGAGCTCTCATGAAATCCAAATCGCTCGCAATCCATTGTCTTGTGTCCGTACTGTGCGGCACGGCCTGTACTTCGCTGAATCGGCCCGATGCCGCCGTGAGCGAGACTATCATCGAATCGATTGTGCCGATTCAACCCGAACAACCCTGGCGCCTGGATAACGCTTGGCAGACAGGAGGATTGGGTGGTTCGGTATTACGGTCTGCATCGATTGAACACGTTGTCAGGCAAGTCGATCAGCCGCTTGGCGTTTACGTGGCAAGCGACGACTCATCGGATCGCGTTCTCGATGTCAGCGCGTCGCACATTCCCGATCGCCAGGATGACGATACACTGGTCACTGAACGTGCTTGGCGAAAATATTGTCATCATCAGCTCGATATGACATCGGAGGAGCGGGCGTTAGTCAAAACCATGCCGATTCCGCACGACGTTTTGAGTCATGGTTGTCATCCAGGCAGCTTGAAGAAGTGAGGTGGTCGTCATGGACAGAAATACCACCAACCATTCGCTCGATAATCTCACCGAACGTTTTCAATCTCTGACGGAGCGGAAAAAGGCCAAATTGCGGGTCGTCGAACCCATGACTTCACTGCCCAATTGGCCGTCGGTGATACGCGGTACGCCCAATGCTTGCTTACGGAGCGCATTGTTCGCCGGCATCCAAGGCAAGGAGCGCATTGCCTACAAAAAACGAACATTGTTGGCTGCGGTCGATGGCATTGAGGTTCGCTACCTCGGCATACAACTCAACCAATCCGATCTCGATGTCTGGATGCAGATCGTGCACTTGTCTCGGCAGCAATTACCGGGTTTTAGCGTGACCTTCAGTGCCCATGCCCTGTTGACGGCATTGGGGCGTGGTAGCGGCAAAAGCCAACATGAATGGTTGAAAGAATCGATGGCCCGGTTGGGCGGCGCTTTTGTCGAAATCACCTTTCACGGCCGGGATGCCTTCGGTGAAAAAGGCTTCTTGCGCTATTACCGTGATGAACGGACGCAGCGCTACGTAGTGGAATTGACCGAATCCATGCTGCGCCTGTTCGAAGAGGGCTACACCTACATTGAATTCGAACAGCGGCAGAAATTGCGCAAACAACCCTTGGCATTATGGTTACACGGTTTTTTGTCATCCCATGCCGCTCCGTTCCCGATGAAAATTACCACCATTCACCGACTGAGCGGCAGTGGTTCGAAAACCCTGCGCGATTTCAAATATCGGTTGGGTAAAGCGCTGGAGGCCTTGGTGAGTATTGGCACTTTGGCTAGCTTTGAATTTTCTGATGATATGGTGAAAATCAAACGCCAACCGACGCCCAGTCAACAACGTTTTCTGGGCGACCAGCAACTCTAAAAAAGCACGGCATTAGACCGACGCTATTTTGGGTCGGTCGAAGCCGCTCAATACGGCATTAGGCCGACGCGGATACGGCATTAGACCGACGGAGGCACGGCATTCGACCGACAAGGTAACGGCATTAGACCGACGGGCACGGCATTAGACCGACAAAAAGCACGGCATTAGGCCGACGTTTGACACGGCATTAGACCGACGCTTCGAGCAAGTTGTGAAATCGCCGCAGGCCATGCTATTCGTGGGCTTCAGCAATTCTCTTGCGCTGAAATTTGAGGGTGCTAATCTATATATAATCTTTTTTTAATCTATATATAGGGACTGGTGATAGC
>Ga0123389_129206_pt1 | contig 35302 bp, 34 predicted proteins | sample T0HHNH4metaT_FD_89917 | JGI IMG/M metagenome (GOLD analysis project Ga0123389, IMG submission 89917) | Methane-oxidizing artificial microbial communities from Washington, USA to study methane cycling - T0-HHNH4 metaT (Metagenome... | ecosystem: Engineered > Modeled > Simulated communities...
AAAATACCCCGATCAAGCCTGCCATTCCGGCCAATGCGCCGATTGGCGTGTTTGATTCCGGTGTTGGCGGCATCTCGGTATTGCAGCATATTCACGCCCTGCTGCCGTATGAGCACCTGCTATATGTGGCAGATAGCCGATATGCGCCCTATGGCGGCAAGACTCCTCAAGAAATCCAGTCCCGGTGTTTTGAGATTACGGATTTTTTGATCGCAAAAGGCGCCAAAGCGATCGTGGTGGCCTGCAACACCGCTACCGCTGCTGCGATTGACCGCATGCGTGCAAAATATTCGCTGCCTATCATTGGCATGGAGCCAGCCGTGAAACCTGCGGCGGCAGCCTCGAAAAATGGCGTAATAGGCGTGCTGGCTACAGTCGGTACCTTGAAAAGCGCACAATTCGCAGGTTTGCTTGAAAGTTATGGACGTAACGTGAAAGTGGTGACGCAGGGCTGCACCGGCCTGGTCGAATGCATCGAGCGCGGCGAATTGGCTGACGAAGCCACGCGGAACCTGCTTCAGAAATATTGCAAACCGCTGCTGGATGAAGGTGCCGATACCATCGTGCTGGGCTGCACCCACTATCCGTTCGTGGCGCCGCTGATCACGCAGGTGGTCGGCGAGGGTGTGGCGCTGATTGATACCGGTGCTGCGGTGGCCAAACAATTGCAAAAACGGTTATCCGCACTTGATCTGCTGGCATGGCCGGACCAGGCTGGTAAGGTCAGGTTCTGGACCAACAGCCCATCGGCAAACGCCAAGCCTGTCATTGAGGCGTTGTGGGGTGGTGATGCAGAGGTGCTGGCGTTCTAGAAGTGTTTTGAGCTGATGGCTCCTGAGCTATGCCAGCGGCAGTCATGCCTTAGTGATGGCCTGCTGTTTCGCCTTCTTTTAACTTGTATTGCGTGCCGCAGTAGGGGCAGGCTGCATGGCCGGATTCTGCCAGATCCAGAAATACGCGCGGGTGCGATGCCCAAAGCTCAACCTGTTTGGTCGGGCAGTGCAGGGGAAGGTCTTTGGCTGTTACTTCGATTTCTTGAGTGTTTGACATAATAAATTTAGTGCTTTTTAATTTTTGAAATCAGCGGGAATAAACCAGGGTTGCGAATTGACGCTAATGATAAATCAATATCCAGGCCTGGCCAGTAGAGATGATTTTCACTTGGGCGTTCAACAAGCGTAATTTGTTCAATGGTTGCTGTTTTAAACCAAGGGAAATCAGCGTAGGTTAAGAACAGTTCCTCATCTTCAATTAGAATCCAGAACCCAAGTTTGGATACAAGGGAAACTTCAATCTGATTTGCGCCACCTGTTAAAGAGTCAGTTTTCGAAATGTTCATACCAAGCATTGAGTATCTCCTCACTATGATGTTGAACTAATAGTAACGCTTCGCTGATTTGCTTGCTAGTTAGCCCTTGGTTGATTGCAAGTTCAATTGCTGGTTTTAGCCAGAATTTAGCTTCACCATTTGCATGCGTTACGTGAATGTGGATTCGAGATTCTTCTCGCGAAAAGAAAAAGAAACGAAAACCACCTTCACGAAATACTGTTGGTGACATGGTTTAAAATTAAACCAGAGTCAGCCAATCTGCATGTTTGGCTGACCTGCCGTGTACTACATCAAAGTACAGTTTCTGTAACTGTTTGGTGATCGGGCCGGCTGTGCCTTCGCCGATGCTGCGGCGGTCAAGTTCACGGATCGGTGTCACCTCTGCGGCGGTACCGGTGAAGAATGCTTCATCGGCACTATATACTTCATCGCGGGTGATGCGTTTTTCGATGATCTCAAGGCCGCTTTCTTTCGCCAGCTGCACGATCGTGTCGCGTGTGATGCCTTCCAGCGCGGCGGTCAGATCAGGGGTGTATAGCTTGCCGTTGCGTACGATAAATACGTTTTCGCCTGAACCTTCAGCCACAAAGCCGTCTACATCCAGTAATAGCGCTTCCTCGTAGCCATCTTGTGCCGCTTCCTGGTGCGCCAGGATGCTGTTCATGTAGTTGCCGTTAGCCTTGGCTTTACACATGGTCACGTTCACATGGTGACGCGAGAATGATGAGGTTTTAACGCGGATACCGTGATCCAGCGCTTCCTGTCCCATATATGCGCCCCATTTCCATGCGGCCACGATCACGTGGGTAGAGAGTGTTTTGGCAGAAATACCCATTGCTTCAGCGCCGTAGAACGCCATTGGGCGCAGGTAGGCTGACTCAAGGTTGTTGTCACGTACTGCGGCCAATTGCGCCTCTGAAATCTCTTCTTTGCTGTAAGGCATTTTCATACCGAGGATGTGCGCGGAGCGGAACAGCCTGTCCGTATGGTCTTTCAAGCGGAAAATAGCGGTGCCCTTGTCGGTTTTGTATGCGCGGACGCCTTCAAACACGCCCATGCCGTAGTGCAGGGTGTGTGTTAAAACGTGGGTGGTGGCATCGCGCCAGTTCACCATTTTTCCGTCATACCAGATTACGCCGTCGCGGTCTGCCATACCGCCAGATGTTACTGCAGGGTTTGCCATGCTATATCCTTAAAATGCTTGAAATAATGCAAAAGCATTATTGTAAACGACAGCGAGTTTACTTTGCAGTAATTTATGCGGATTGCGCACAATTTTTTATTGCAAGGTGTTGAATTTATTGTGCATGGTAGAATCAATGCAATTACATTCATGATGGTAAATTTAATGATGAAAACCAGATATTTCTTGATGGCGCTGTTAATGCTTGCGCTTGCCGCCTGTAAACCAGCCGGTGAGCATAACCGGTTTTCGGCGACCGATGTCAGCGGCGCCGATTTTGCACAGGCACTCAGTCTGACTGACCATACCGGAAAACTGCGTACGCTGGCAGATTTCAAAGGTAAGGTCGTGGCCGTATTCTTCGGCTATACCCATTGCCCGGATGTGTGCCCGACCACGATGGCGGATATGAAGCAGACCATGAAACTGCTGGGCGCGCGCAGCGACGAGTTACAGGTGCTGTTCGTCACATTGGATCCGGCGCGCGATACGCAGGCCGTGCTGGCGCAGTATGTGCCCAGTTTTGATAAACGCTTTATCGGCCTGTATGGCACTCAGGACGAGATTGCCAAGGCGACGGCCGATTTCAAGATATTTGCTTCCAAAGTAGAAAACAGCGGCAAGAGCGGCTACACCATAGACCATAGTGCCGGTCTTTACCTATATGATAAAACCGGAAAGATCAGGTTGTACGTGGCTTACGGGGAAAAGCCGGCAGTCATTGCCGCGGATATTGAGAAGCTGCTTTAGGTGATATATCGATAGTCAAAAGGGGCGCTGGCCCCTTTTCTGTTTTTAATGATTAATTTGCGGGTGGTTCGCCATACTGGTTGGCCGCTGCATCGCCATCCTGTACCAATAAATAAATCATGTATATCCAGCCGAGTATGGGGATGATCCATATCAGCTGAAACCAGCCGCTTTTGTTGATGTCATGCAGGCGGCGCGCGCCTACTGCAAGCGCTGGCAGTAATGTTGCCAGGGCAAATATGCCTGGCAGCATGTCGCTCACGATACCTAATACCAGGCTGGCCAGGAAAAGAAAAAGCTCAAACCACCAATATTCCGACCTTTTAGCGCGGCCATTGAAGTCCGCATATTTCTGAAAACAGATTTGAATCGATTCTTGAAATGTCATTTTTATTGTTCCCCTGAAAATTGTTGTGGTGAGCAATATACTAGCATGCAAAATATTTCAGGCAGCATTCATTTACATGACATGCAGTTTTGGCGACCATGCCTTGAGCTCTTTTTCTGCGGCTTTGTAATCAGGGTAAATGCTGGCGACCACCGCCCAGAACCTGGCTGAGTGGTTCATTTCTTTCAGGTGTGCAAGTTCATGGCAGACCACATAGTTGATCAGGTGCGGAGGCGCTTGCAGCAAGCGCCAGTTGAGCCGGATTTCCTGCTTTGAATTGCAGCTGCCCCAGCGCGTGCGGGCATTGGAAATCAATAATTTAGGCAGTGCCACCCCCAGCCTGGCCGAAAAGATTTCCAGCCGCCTGGCAAAGTCCGTGAGCGCCTGTTTCCTGTACCATTGCAGCACCTTGCGCGAGACGGCTGACTGGTCATCATGGTTGGGCATTGCCAATGCCAGCTGCCCCGGCTGGTGACTGACCGCCCTGGAGCGCACATCATGGCTCAGCGCCAGTGTGACGGGATTGCCCAGCAGCAGTAACTGCTCGCCGTTCAGCCATTGCAGCGCCGGTATTTTGCTTTCATGACGCGCGTTGAGTTTTTTCTGTATCCAGTCCGCTTTTTGGGAAATCAGGCTTTCCAGCAGCGTGAGTGAGATGCGTACCGGGGCGTGCACGACCAGGCCATCGGCTGTGATCTTCAGACCCACGGTTCTGCGCTGGCGCCGCTCCAGACGGTAGTGCAGTTGGGCGCCGGATGGCAGCATCAGCGTATGGCTCATGCGTCAAGCACTGCCATTTCAGATTCGATCCATTGCTCTACCTGCTGATTCAATACATCGGCCTTTACGCCCGCAGCCTGAATCGGCTTGCCGATATGGATGTGAATGGTGCCGGGTTTTTTGATGAAAGTATTTTTTGCCCAGTATCTGCCTGCATTGTGCGCTACCGGCACTACCTGGGTTTTGGTATGCGTGGCAAGCCATGCGCCGCCGATCAGGTATTTGCCTTTTTCGCCGGGGGCTATGCGTGTGCCTTCAGGAAAGATGACGACCCACAGGCCGCTTTTAAGCCTTGCTGCCCCGTTTTCCACGAGTTTCTTCAAGGCTTCGCGCCCCGCGCTGCGGTCGATTGCAATAGGTGAAGACATTGCCAGGCCCCAGCCGAATATGGGAATCCACAGCAGTTCGCGTTTCAGCACATAAACCTGGGTCGGGAATATTGCCTGGAAAGCCAGGGTTTCCCATGCTGACTGGTGTTTGCTTAAGATAATGCTCGGGGATTGCGGCAGGTTTTCAAGCCCGGTGACCTCATGGCGGATGCCGCAGGTGATGCGCAGCCACCAGATCATGCTGCGTGCCCAGCCGGAAATCAGCACGTTGCGGGTGACCGGGTTGAGCGGTAACGCAATCAAGGCAATCAGCGTGAATATCGGGGCCGTGATGACCTGCCCGAGGAAAAACAGGCTTGAGCGTATAAATAACATAAAGGTTTGGATCAGCTTACGGAAATAATCGTTTGCACAGCCTCGCTTAAATCCGCGCAGACTATGATGTTCTCGGGCAGGCCGCCTTCGGCAAGCGTACGTTCGCCTTTGCCGGTGCGCACCAGTATCGTCTGGCAGCCAGCATTGGAAAAAGCCTGCAGGTCACGCAAGGCATCACCCACTGCATATACGCGCTCCAGCTCTACAGAAAAGCGTTTGGCGATCTCTTTGATCATGCCGGTTTTGGGCTTACGGCAATCGCAGTTGTCATCGGCCGAATGCGGGCAGTAGAACACGGCGTCTATGCGGCCGCCGACAGTCGCAAGTTCGCGCAGCATTTTGTCGTGGATGCTATTGAGTGTAGCCATGTCAAACAGGCCGCGGCTGACGCCAGACTGGTTGGTGGCGATTGCAACCCGGTAACCGGACTGGTTCAGCAGGGCAATGGCTTCTAGGCTACCGGGAATCGGAATCCACTCGCTGGGATTCTTGATGAAGTTGGCGCTGTCTTCGTTAATCACGCCATCCCTGTCTAAAATAACCAGTTTCATTTTTCTACTCCGTCATTCCGTGCGCGGCACTGAATCCAGTGGCTTTGACGGTATGTTTAAAATGACGCATGCAGCATTTCCTTTAACTTGCCAGCTTAGACAGATCCGCTACGCGGTTCATGGCCTGGTGCAATGTGGCGAGCAAGCCCAGGCGGTTAGCTTTGAGTGCCGGGTTGTCGGCATTCACCATCACATTGTCAAAAAAGTCATCGACCGGTGCTTTCAGTGCCGCCAGCGCCTTGAGCGACGCGGTGTAATCACCGTTTTCAAACAGTGTATCAGCTTCCGGTTTCACTTTGCCCAAAGCTGCATTCAGTGCGATTTCGGCTGGCTCCTGCAGCAGGCTTGCATTCACTTGCGCCTGCACTTCGCCTTCGGCTTTTTTCAGTATGTTGCTGACACGTTTATTGGCCGCTGCAAGTGCCGGCGCTTCAGCCAGCTCGGCAAAAGTACGTACGGCGGTCAGGCGCTGCGGAATCTCGCTCAGCAGCGCCGGTTCAAGCGACAGCACCGCGTCGACTTCCTGTGGGGTTGCGCCGTTCTCGCGCAGGCTGACGCTTAAACGGTCAAAGCAGAAGTCTTTGATTGCGGCGATGGTGGCTGTGCTCTCGGTAGTCTGATGGTCAAATGCTGACAGTACGCTCTTGATAAGCGCTGTAAAAGGCAATGGCAGTTTGTTTTCGATCAGCATGCGGATGATGCCTAATGCCTGGCGGCGGAGTGCGAATGGGTCCTTGTCTCCGGTCGGTTTCTCACCGATGCTGAACAGGCCAACCAGCGTTTCGAGTTTGTCTGCCAGCGCAACGGCAATGCCAACAGCATTGCGCGGCAGGTCGTCACCGGCAAAGCGTGGTTTGTAGTGATCTTCAATCGCAAAAGCCACATCGTTATCCAAGCCCTCATGCTGTGCATAGTAGCGCCCCATGATGCCTTGCAGTTCAGGGAACTCACCTACCATGTCGGTAATCAGGTCGGTTTTTGCCAGCTGGGCAGCCAAACCTGATTTTGCAGCCAGGTCAACACCGCCAAGCTGCTTGCCGATGGCAATGGCAATGGCAGTCACACGCTCGGTGCGCTGGCCTTGTGAGCCTAGTTTGTTGTGGTAAACCACTTTGTCCAGGCTGGTGATGCGTGATTCCAGAGACTTTTTGCGGTCCTGGTCAAAGAAGAACTTGGCATCGGCAAGCCTTGGGCGCACCACGCGTTCGTTACCGCCTATCACCGCAGACGGGTCTGCCGGATTGATGTTGGAAACGATCAGGAACTTATTGGTCAGTTTGCCGTGAGTGTCCAGCAGCGGGAAATACTTCTGGTTCGCTTTCATGGTCAGGATCAGGCATTCCTGCGGCACTTCTAAATAGATTTCTTCAAACTGGCCCAGCAGCACATTCGGGCGTTCTACTAGCGCAGTGACTTCATCCAGCAGCGCATCGTCTTCAATCGGTTTCAGGTTCTGCCCGGCTGCTGCTGCGTTTAATTGGCGCTCGATTTCAGCGCGGCGTTCAGCAAAGCCCGCAATCACTGCACCTTCGGTTTCAAGCTGCTGTGCATAGCTGTCAGCGTTCTTGATGGTAACAATCGGGCTTGCCGCTTCAAAGCGGTGACCTTGCGTCTGATTGCCTGCAACTAAGCCAAGCGCGCTGATTGCAACGACATCGCTGCCATGCAAAGCCAGCAGGCTGTGCGCAGGGCGCACGAAGTTCACGCTGCTCCAGCCGTCAGCCAGCTGGTAGGTCATGACTTTAGGAATCGGTAAGTTGGAAATGGCAACTTCCACAGCATTTTGCAAACCATTTTGTAATGTTGCACCTGTTTGCGTGATGGCAATGAATAAAGCTTCGTTTTTACCGTCCATCTGCCTTGTCAGCTGCGCAACTGCATTTTCACTCAGGCCCATGCCGTTCAGGCGCTTGAGCAAAGCGGGGGTGGCGTTGCCGTCTGCATCCAGGCCTACGCTTACCGGCATCAGTTTCTGTGAAATCTGCTTATCGGCAGCCTGGGAAGCGACTGCAGTGATATGTGCTGCAAGGCGGCGCGGTGATGCAAAAGATGTTGTTGCCGAATCCACGGCAGTCAGGCCTTGGGCTTTTAGTGTGTCAAACAGCGTGCTGCTGAAAGCTTCGCCCAGCTTTTTCAGGGCTTTTGGCGGCAGTTCTTCTACGAATAGTTCAACAAGTAAGTTTTTATATGACATTTTCTAGTCCAGTGGTCGAATAGGTTTCCAGCAAATCCCCGCGCGTTGCGCGCCCCCTTTGCCAAAGGGGGCTGGGGGGATTTTGTAAGCAGTGGCAACTCTACGATTTTATTTAAGCAGCTTTTTTATCTTTTTCCAGCTTTTCTTTATTCAGTTTTTCCAGCACTTCATCTGCCCAGTTTTTAGGCGCCATCGGGAAGCCAAGCCGGGCGCGGCTGTCCAGGTAGCTGGCGGCAACAGAACGTGCCAGGTTACGGATGCGGCCAATGTAGCCGGCGCGCTCGGTGACCGAGATCGCACCGCGTGCATCCAGCAGGTTGAAAGTGTGCGCCGCTTTTAAAACCTGCTCGTAAGCCGGTAATGCCAATTGGCTTTCCATCAGGTGTTTAGCCTGCTTTTCGTGTGCGTTGAAAGCGGTAAACAGAAAGTCTGCATCCGAGTGTTCAAAGTTGTAGGCGCTCTGCTCCTGTTCGTTCTGCAGGTACACATCGCCATAGCTCAGGCCTTCAGTCCATTTAAGGTTGTAAACATTGTCCACACCTTGCAGGTACATGGCCAGGCGCTCGAGGCCGTAAGTGATCTCACCGGTGATCGGTTTGCAGTCTATGCCGCCAACCTGCTGGAAGTAAGTGAATTGCGTCACTTCCATGCCGTTTAGCCAGACTTCCCAGCCCAGGCCCCATGCGCCCAGTGTCGGGTTTTCCCAGTCATCTTCTACAAAGCGGATGTCATTCTTTTTCAGGTCAAAGCCCAGTGCTTCCAGTGAGCCCAGATACAATTCAAGAATATCAGCCGGGGCTGGCTTGAGTACTACCTGGAACTGGTAGTAATGCTGTAAACGGTTCGGGTTCTCGCCATAGCGGCCATCTTTAGGACGGCGGCTGGGTTGTACATAAGCCGCTTTCCATGGTTCAGGGCCTAATGAACGTAAAAATGTCGCCGTGTGCGAGGTGCCTGCGCCGACTTCCATGTCATACGGTTGCAGCAAGGCGCAGCCTTTGTCGCTCCAGTATTTTTGCAGGGTGAGAATGATCTCTTGAAATGTCAAAGCCATGATTATTTGGTAGATGTTGGCAAAAAATGCAATTTTACTTTGTTTTGTCGTCTAACAATAGGGTTTTGCCGTCTAGCAATAGGCTTTACTGATCAACATGAACTGCGGGTAAGCCTGTTGCGTCTCCATAGCAGGATAATGGTGAGCAGGCTGAATGCTATAAACGGCCAATTGCCCCAGCGCACATAAGGCGTGGTGCCGGTGTAGCCTTGCACGGTGCCATCAAGTGTAGTCTGCACGAAGTGCGGTGCGTGGGCAATCATGTGGCCTTTATGGTCGATGATGGCAGTGGCGCCGGTGTTGGTCGCGCGCAGCATCATGCGGCCGGTTTCCAGGGCCCGTGCCTGCGAGAACTGCATATGCTGCTCTGCGGCATAGGAGTCGCCATACCATGCGTCATTGCTGACATTCACGAGCAGCGTTGCCGATGGTAGCTGGCGAATGATTTCTTCGCCGAACACATCTTCGTAGCAGATATTGACGGCCACTTTCTCGCCGGCGACCTGCATAGGCTGCTGATGAGTACTGCCGCGCGACAGGTCGCTTAGCGGCATGTGCAGCCAGTCACGGTAAATCCAGCCAAACATCAGCTTGAACGGGATGAATTCTCCAAACGGTACCAGGTGCGATTTGCGGTAAACAGCAGTTTCTGCGGTGCCGAAACTTAAAACACTGTTGAAATACTCGCCGTTTTCGCGTTCTACCATGCCTACCAGAATATCGCCTCTATTCTTGATCGCGTGCTGTTTCATACGCATGATCATCTCCGGCGGCATGTTGCTGGATAGAACCGGCATGGCTGTTTCCGGCATGATAATGAGCCTGGATGCGCTTTGTTCCGCCATGTCCAGGTATTGATGCAATGTGCGCTCTGCAATTTCCGGCGCCCATTTGATGGTCTGGTCTATATTGCCCTGTAGCAGGCTTACGCTGAGCGGTTCGCTGCTTGGCGTCGACCATTCAACCAGCTTCAGCAGCCCGCCGGCAACCATGATGACCAGCAGTGCGCCTGCCGCACCGCGCCGGCGGGAAGCCGCCAGGTTTTTTGCCGTGAATGTGCTGATCAGGCTGGCAGTCAGCACGGTGATCAGCGAAACGCCATAAACGCCGACTAATGGCACATAGCCTGCCAGCGGGCTATGCGGGAGCTGGCTGTAGCCGATCGTGAGCCATGGGAATCCGGTAAAGATCCAGCTCCTGATCCAGTCAGCCAATGCCCAGAATACCGGCACCGCAATCAGCAGTGCGTGTTTCCGGTTGGCTGAAATATGTTTGCTCAGCGCCCCGGTCGCAGCGGGAAACAGTGACAGGAATGCAGCCAGCAGGAATGTGGATAACCCCGCCATGATGCCGGGCATGCCGCCGTAGGTATGAAGGCTGATATAGATCCAGTATATTCCTGTGCCGAACAGGCCCAGGCCATACATGAACCCAATGATGGCAGCCTGTTTTGCCGTCCCGCACGTGCGCCAGAGGTAAATCAAACCGACGAGCGAAGCGATGCTGGCCGGGTAAACGTAGAACGGGGCAAACCCGAGTACGCTCAGGGCGCCCAATGCGGCTGGTAAAAGGGTATTGCCCAATCGGGCATATGGCTGGTTTTTAGTGAGTATCGGCATGGCCTGAATTGTAGCTTGATATGGCTGTTGATAACAAAAAAGGCTGTATGTTCAGATCTGGAATGCTTAATTTGTTTATTTGATTGACATCATCGGCGCATAGCTCCTATATTTAAGTTGCAAGTAAAATAAGCTGATAACTAAATATGAAAAGGAGTGTTTATGAGTATTGCATCCGAATTTAAAGCGTTCGCCCTGCGCGGCAATGTAATGGACCTGGCGGTGGGCGTCATCATCGGCGCGGCGTTCGGCAAGATTGTTGATTCACTGGTGGGGGACATCATCATGCCATTGGTCGGCAAGATCATCGGCAGCGTGGATTTCACCAATATGTTCGTGGCACTGGCGCCGATCCCGGAAGGCAACGCCGGCACCTATGCCGCGCTGAAGGCGGCTGGCGTCCCCATGCTGGCTTACGGCAATTTTCTTACGATCCTGATCAATTTCATTATCCTGGCTTTTGTCATTTTCATGCTGGTGAAGCAGATGAACCGCCTGAAAAAAGCAGAACCTGCACCGCCGCCTGCGCCAACCGCTGAAGATGTGCTGCTGCTGCGTGAAATTCGCGATGCGCTGAAGAAATAAATATCAAGGCTGAACAAAAAAAGGGTCAAATGACCCTTTTTTTGTTTTTAACATGGGTGTTTGCTGATCAGGCTATTGATTGGGAACCTGGTACTGCTGCCCGTTTTCAGCGCCTTCAGCCCCGTCGTTGTTCATGAATGCCACCATGACCACTTTGTCGTTGATAAAGTCGAGTTCGGTGGTTTCATAGTAACTGCCGTCAGCCGCGGTGTTGATGAAATGGTATTGCCAGATCGAGGCTACGATCTTGCCTGTGGTTTTGACTTTGACATCATCTGCTTTTGCCGGCTCGCCGAACTGGGCGATGATCTGTTCTTTTGTGAACTTGTTGATCGCGCTAACAAAGTCATGTTCAAGCGTTGGAATCTCAGTGTTGTTGCCCGGTATTTCTTCTGCAATCGCAGCCTGTATGAAACAAGCCTGTAACAAGCCTAGAAACAAGTACGCCAGATATTTCATCGCATGCTCCAATCCAGTGAATAGAAAGATCTAAATAGATGAATTTATTACTTTCTATTGAGCATGCCGTCGGCTATTAAGTTCCCGTCACTCTGCTGCCCGGGTCCGGCGAGGACTTATGCTGGCCTGGTGTCTGCCAGCCTTTGGCCAGGGGGCCGGTTATTGATGGTCGTCTTCGTCCGCCTGGGGCAGGATTTCCACCAGTATGCTGTGCAGGCGGCGGCTATCTGCGCGCAACACTTTTACATGCAGGCCATCAAAAGTGATTTCATCGTTGCGTTTGGGCAAGTGGCCGAATTGATTGACTACCAGCCCGCCTATCGTTGAGAACTCCTCATCGCTGAATGCGGTGCCGAGAATCTCGTTGAAGTCCGCAATTTCAGTCAGCGCCTTAACGCGATACTGGCCATCGGCATTCTGGATGATGTTGTCTTCATCTTCGTCGTAGTCGTATTCATCCTCGATATCGCCGACGATCTGTTCCAGCACGTCTTCAATCGTCACCATGCCGGCTACGCCGCCGTATTCGTCTACGACTATCGCAATATGGTTGCGGTTGCTGCGGAACTCTTTCAGCAGCACATTGAGCCGTTTGGCTTCCGGGATGAATACTGCCGGGCGCAGCATGTCGCGTATTTCAAATTCTTCGCCTGCGTAGTAGCGCAGCAGGTCTTTTGCCAGCAATATGCCGATGACATCGTTTTTATCGTCCTCAATCACCGGAAAGCGCGAGTGCGCGGTTTCGATGACATGGGGAATGAATACTTCCGGAGGATCCGTGATGTCGATCACATCCATCTGTGAGCGCGGAATCATGATGTCGCGCACCTGCATTTCACTGACTTGCAGTACGCCTTCAATCATGGCGAGCGAGTCTGCATCCATCAGGTTATGTTCATAGGCGCTATGCAGCAGTGCTACGAGTTGTTCGCGGTCTTCAGGTTCGCGCAGTAAAAAGTGACTTAAGCGTTCCAGCAAGCTTGGCTTGTTGTTGGGTTTAGGGTTGCTGGGTTTTTCCGAGTCGGCAGCCATTTAGGCACCCTCTGTAATGAGATAAGGCGAAGCATACCCTAATTTTGTGACAATTGCAGTCTCCAGGCCTTCCATCAGCTCGGCCTGGGCGTCTGTTTCATGGTCATAGCCATGCAGATGCAGGATGCCGTGCACGGTCAGGTGCGCATAGTGCGCCAGCAGGTCTTTATGCTGCTCTTTAGCCTCTTTGGCAACGACCGGGGCGCAGATGATAATGTCACCCATCAGGTAAGGTTCTTCGGTCAGGGGGAATGTCAGCACATTGGTCGCATAGTCTTTGCCGCGATATGTGCGGTTAAGCTCACGGCCTTCCGCTTCATCAACGATTCGGATCGTAACCTCGGTGTCTACCCTGAGCGCGGCTTTCGCCCACTTGCGGAACTGGGCGGGTGACGGCAGCTTGTTTTCGCTGCTTGCAAGCTGGATGCTGGCTTGTAGTTTAGGCATGATATCTATTGGTCGGTTCTGGATTGCAGGTCTGAGCCATCGGTGTAAGGAAAGCGCACGTGTCCGTAGCGCACGATCAGGATCGATATGGAAATCAGCAGGATAGAGCCTGACAGGGCGAACATGGTCATGGCGTCAAGCTCCTTGATGTCCAGTACCAGGAAACGCGCCAATGCGATAATCCCGATATATAGCGGATACCTTACCGGCAGCGTGCCTGCGCTCAGGTAGTGGTTGAGCATGGTCATGACTTCCAGGTACAGGAACAGCAGCAGAATGTCGCCGACGGTAATGGTGCGCGCCTGCCAGATGTGGCCTACAGCCTGAAACACGGCAAACACGGTCGCAAGCCCGATAATAATCAGTACCGACTGCTCGACAACGCCCAGAACACGCTGCATTACCTTGCTGAATCTGAATCTTTCAGGAGACATTTTGCTATCCTAAATAAAAAGTTTATTGTTAATCCTTGTGGTTCTGCTCATAGTTCTCATACGCATTGACGATCTTCTGCACCAGGGGATGACGCACGACATCGCCCGACAGGAAGTGTGTCATGGCAATGCCCTTGATGTCTTTCAATACCTTCTGCGCTTCTACCAGGCCGCTCTTCTGGTGGCGCTGCAAATCAACCTGCGTTACGTCACCGGTAATCACGGCCTTGGTGCCGAAGCCGATGCGGGTCAGGAACATTTTCATCTGTTCAGGCGTTGTGTTCTGCGCTTCGTCCAGGATAATGAAGCTCTGGTTCAGCGTGCGGCCACGCATATAGGCCAGCGGGGCGACTTCAATCGCGCCGCGTTCGAACATCTTGTTGACGGTGTCGTAACCTGCCAGGTCATAGAGTGCATCATACAAGGGGCGCAGGTAAGGGTCTACTTTCTGGTTTAAATCCCCGGGTAAAAAACCTAAACGCTCGCCGGCTTCAACCGCCGGGCGCACCAGTACGATGCGCTTGACGCGGTCACGCGTCATGGCGTCTACTGCGCTGGCAACGGCCAGATAGGTCTTACCGGTACCGGCAGGGCCGATGCCGAAGGTGATGTCGTGATCCTGAATCTGCTGCAGGTAGGCAACTTGCCTGGGCGTGCGGCCATGCAGGTCGCCGCGGCGCGTCATCAATACCGGCATGGCGCTGGTGGTGACATCTTCAGGCTTGAGCTTGTCGATTTCCACCAGGCCTAATTGAATGTCTTCCAGCTCAATCGGTTTTTTTGCGCGGATGTAGAAGTTCTCGATCAGCTGTGCCGCCAGGCGCGTGTTATCCTGCTTGCCGCTGATGCTGAAAGTGCCGCCGCGGCGGTTGATGTTGACCTCCAGCGCAGTTTCGATCTGCTTGATGTTTTCATCCAGCGTGCCGCACAGGTTGGCAAGGCGGGCGTTGTCTTCGGGTTGTAGTGTGAATTCCATGATGCAATGACCTTAAATTATTTCACCCGCTAAACGTCTCGGGTTGCTCGTATCAGTAATGCGTACCTGCACAAATTGATGTATCAGGCTGGCAGCGCCTGCAATATCCACCACACGGCCATTATCGGTTTTGCCGGCCAGCAGTGTGTTGTCTTTCCAGGACGGGCCTTCAATCAGCACGCGCTGCACGCTACCCAGCATCGCTTCGGAGATGGCCTTGGCCTGTGCCTCGTTAATGGCCTGCAACCTGTTCAGGCGCTCAAGTTTTACCTGCTCCGGCGTGTCGTCATTGAGGAACGAGGCTGGCGTGCCCGGACGCGGGCTATACAGGAAGCTGAAGCTTGCATCAAAGCCGACATCGGTCATCAGTCTGGCGGTCGCTTCAAAATCCGCTTCTGTTTCACCGGGAAAGCCGACAATGAAGTCCGAGGTGAATGTCAGGTTGGGGTTTGCCGCACGCAGCTTGCGGATGATGGATTTGTATTGCAGCGTGGTGTAGTTGCGTTTCATGGCCATCAGTACGCGGTCACTGCCGGCCTGCACCGGCAGGTGAAGCTGGGCGGCTAATTTGGGCACTGAGGCAAAACAGGCTATCAGGCGCTCATTCATCTCGTTAGGGTGGCTGGTCGTGAAGCGGATGCGTTCTATCTGTGGGATCTCGGCAATGGTTTCTATCAGCATGGCCAGGTCGGCTTCAACACCTTCGTATTCGGTGCGGTAGGCATTGACGTTCTGGCCGAGCAGGGTGATTTCCTTGATACCTTGTTCTGCCAGCTGCACGGCTTCGGTCAGGATGTCGGCAAAAGGGCGCGAAACCTCTTCGCCGCGGGTATAGGGGACTACGCAAAAACTGCAGTATTTGCTGCAGCCTTCCATAATGCTTAAAAATGCTGATGCGCCTTCTACACGGGGCGGCGGCAGATGGTCGAACTTTTCAACCTCTGGAAAGCTGATATCTACCTGTGATTTGCCGCTGGACTGGCTGTTCTTGATCATGTCCGGCAGGCGATGCAGTGTCTGCGGCCCGAATACAATGTCCACATACGGTGCGCGCTTGATGATGTTGTCGCCCTCCTGCGAGGCGACGCAGCCGCCTACACCGATGACCAGGTCGGGGTTCTTCTCCTTGAGGGGGATGAAACGGCCGAGGTGGCTGTAGACTTTATCTTCCGCTTTTTCACGTACCGAGCAGGTATTGAGCAGGATGACATCGGCATCTTCCGGGGTCAGTGTTTCCACCATGCCATCCGAAGATGACAGCATATCGGCCATGCGCGATGAATCGTATTCATTCATCTGGCAGCCAAATGTCTTGATGAAAACCTTTTTAGGGGCGGGTTTTTTAGGAGTGTTCAAAGTCTTAACCAGCGTGCAAAACGTAATTTTAGCGCATTTGGACAATCGCCTCACGCAAAGTTGCTTCGTGCAGGGTAAAATATCCACAAACATTTCTTGAAGCAGCTCAATATGCAGGCATTACCCATTTTTTTCAATATCAGCAATCGCTTATGCGTTGTGATCGGGGGCGGGGATGTGGCAACCCGCAAGGTTGCCATGCTGCTTAAGGCGAATGCTGCCGTTACGCTGGTTGCGCCGCAAGTCTGCCCTGAGTTGCAGGCACTGGCCGATGCAGGCCGGATAAAGCTGATGCGCGGTTCTTATGCCGCCGCTCAGCTTGAGGGCGCGTGCATGGTAGTAGCCGCTACTGACGACGAAGCTGTGAATGAAGCGGTTTCACGTGATGCCAAGACACTGAATATTCCCGTCAACGTGGTGGATGCACCGCATTTATGCACCTTTACCATGGGCTCCATCATTGATCGCAGCCCGGTTGTGATCGCGGTATCAAGCGAGGGCAATGCGCCGGTGCTGGCGCGCTATATCCGCACCAGGATCGAGACTATGCTGCCAGCAGGCTACGGGCGTATCGCCGGTATCGCCGGTGAGTTCAGGGATAAGGTGAAAGCGAAGTTCGCCAGCACGCAGGAACGCCGCCGCTTCTGGGAAGACGTTTTTCAGGGGCCAATGGTGGAGCGGGTGCTGGCCGGGCAGGAGCAGGCTGCGCGCGACCTGCTGCAAAGCCTGCTCGACGGGCAGGATGCGTCTGCCAATAAGGGCGAAGTGTTTCTGGTCGGTGCCGGGCCAGGCGATCCGGACTTGCTCACCTTCCGTGCTTTGCGCCTGATGCAGCAGTGCGACGTCTGTGTTTATGACAAACTTGTGAGCCCGGAAGTGATGGAGCTGGTGCGCCGCGATGCCGAGCTGGTGTATGTGGGCAAGGCGCGCGATCAGCACACCATGCCGCAGGAAGAAATCAATGAACTGCTCGCCAGGCTGGCTTTGCAGGGCAAGCGCGTATTGCGCCTCAAAGGCGGCGATCCTTTCATTTTCGGCCGCGGCGGTGAAGAGATCGAAACCCTGATGCAGCATGGGGTGCCGTTTCAGGTCGTGCCCGGGATTACGGCGGCGAATGGCGTTTCCAGTTATGCGGGCATTCCGTTGACGCATCGCGATTATTCGCAGGCATGCCTGTTCATCACCGGGCATCTCAAAGACGGCACGCTGGATCTGGACTGGACGTCAATGGCGCGACCCAGGCAGACTGTGGTGATTTACATGGGCTTGGTTGGCCTGGCGCAAATCTGTGAAAAACTGATCGAGCATGGGGTGTCGCCCGATATGCCGGCGGCTGTGGTGCAGCAAGGCACAACGCAAAGGCAGCGCGTGGTGACCGCAACATTGCATGACCTGGCGCAGAAGGTGGCAGAAGCCGACATCAAGGCGCCATGTCTGACGATTATCGGTGAAGTTGTGCATCTGCGCGACAAATTGAATTGGTTTGAGCCCGGTACCGCTGCCTGATTGACCTTTTGGCATAAGGTGTTGTCTCACTTATCAGGTTATTCAGGAAATCTTCATAAACCAAGGAGCTTGAGATGAAGCGTGTTCAGGCGGCATTGGCCGCGGTAATGTTTCTGCTTTTGCAATCGGCCTATGCCGGTGAGTTTGACGATCACTGCGCAGCCGGACTTGCGGGTGGCATGTTAATTAAAACCAAATGTGAAATTAATACGGTGCTTGCGGGTAAGACTTATTGTTTTGCAAGTGAGGAATCCAGGCAGGCGTTTTTAGGGCACCCGGACGAGATGATGAAACAGGCGGCTGAGTTTTATGCTAAAAACCCAGAACCAGTGCGTGAAAAGATCAGCCAGGCCGACGCTTTGATGCAAATCAGGAGCCAGGCCTGCGACTTATCCAATAAGGATGCCGGTTACCTGGAGTTCGATGGCATGGACCTGCGTCACTGCAATATGGTGAATACCAGTTTCTTTGGCGCATACTTACGCGGTGCAAATTTAAGTGGCGCTAATCTGGAGCGCGCCTATCTGAATCTTGCCCGTCTGGAGAATGCCGATTTAAGCCATGCCAATCTTAAAGATGCGATCATATTCCAGGCGATCTTCGATAAAACCAACTTCAAAGGTGCAAACCTGAGCAATGCGCGGGTCATCGGCACGCTAGGCAATGTCGATATGAGCGAAGCCAATATCGTAAAAGGCCGCTTCGGACTGGATATCGGTAATCAGCCGATGGGGGCGATGCGATTTGATGCGGTCGGCGGAAATTTCTCGAATACTAATTTTGAAGGTGCCGATATCAATCGTAACAATGTACGTTTCGGTAATTTCCGCAATGCCAATCTGCGCAATACCAATTTGTTCCGGGCGGATTTCAGCAAGGCTGATCTTACCGGAGCCGATATCACCGGGGCGGATTTAAATGAAGCCGTGCTTGATGGCACCATCATGACCGGGGTAAAAGGCATTGAAGCCATCAAAGGGTATGACCGCAGCAAAGGTGAGTGCGTGGATTGCAAAGTCGCACCCTGAGGAGGAGTCTTTGTGCTGGAATCACGCGTTCTTGATAGGGATGCTTAACCTGGCTTCCAGACCGCCTTCCGGACGGTTAAGCAGTTCAAGCGTGCCTTGGTGCAGCTTTGCGATGCGCTCCGCAATGGCGAGCCCCAGACCGCTGCCGCCTACATTGCTGCGTGCTTTGTCGAGGCGTTCGAACGGGCGTAAAAGCTTTTTCAGGTGCGTTTCCGGGATGCCGGGGCCGTTGTCAAATACGCTGATAATGATGTTATCGGCCTGAATCTCACTTGCGACACGTACCTGACCGCCGCCATAGGCGTAGGCATTGCCTACCAGGTTATCCAGCAGGCGCTGCATTGCCAGCGGTTTGATAGGTACGGCGTACGTGGGCGAGAGTTGTATCACTAAATCACGTCCCGCCCTGGCCTGGCGGTCATGCAGCGCTTGCAGCAGGGTGTTGATGTCGACCATCTGCGTGTGCTCGCCTTCAGCACCGCGAACAAAGTCCAGGAATTGATTGATGATGTTATCCATATCGGAAATGTCTTCAATCATGCCATGCTTGAGGTAGCTGCATTGCTGGTCCGGCAGCATTTCTACAGCCAGGCGCAGCCGTGCCAGGGGGGTGCGGATGTCATGCGACACCCCTGCCAGTATCAGGGTTCTTTCGGCATCAAGTTCTGCCAGTGAATCCGCCATTTTGTTGAAAGTGCTGCTTACGGCGCGCAGCTCCGTCACGCTGTCTTCTGGCAGTTTCTCCGGCTGTTCACCGTTACGCAGCCGATTGGCTGCCTTTACCAGCAAGTTCAGTGGCCTGTTGATGCGGGCGGCGAGCAAGTAACCGCCGGCGAGCGACAGGCCCAGTACCAATGCACCCCAGCCCAGCCACTGCCAGGGGAAGGGGCGTTCTACATGGATGCGTGGAATGACCACCCAGAAGTCATCCTGGCCGATACCGAAGCTGACCCAGAGTCCTTCAATGCCGTAGTGTTTCACGGTAATAATCGTTTCTGCACCCAGACGCTCACGGATTTTTTCCGCCACCAGTTTAATGAACGGGTCATCCGGCAGCGGCTCGATTTCTTCCATAAAGTCTGCGTAGTAAATACGCACGCCTTCTTTGCCGGTAAGCTCTGACAGCAAGGCAAGCCGCAGGTTTTCCTGTGAGGCGATGAGCGAGGCGCGGGTGTAGTTGACCACCGTCACCGCCTGCAAGGCGGTTGCTTCGGCACGCGGTTCGCGTTCGAAGTATTCAAAAATCTTTAGCGACGCGAATTGTCCTACCGCCAGTAAAACGGCGATAAGCAGCATGATTCTAGCAAGCAGTGTTTTTGGTAAAAGTCGCAAGGTTAACCTGAAGAAAACGTTGGTTACAGGCGGCGCATGACATGTGAATTAAAGAATATCCAATTCAGGAAAACCGGGTGCCAGCGCCTGATATTCAGTCTACCTCGCCATCAGGGATGAAGACGTAACCAAAGCCCCACATGGTCTGCAGGTAGCGCGGATGCGCCGGGTCGGTTTCGATCAGCTTGCGCAGGCGCGATACCTGCACATCTATACTGCGGTCGAATACATCCAGTTCGCGTCCGCGCGCCAGTTGCATGAGCCTGTCCCTTGAGAGCGGCTGGCGCGGGTGGTCTACAAATACCTTGAGTAAAGCGAATTCGCCGCTGGTAATGGCAATGTTGTTGCCATTCTGGGTCAGTGAGCGGGTGGATGCGTTAAAGACAAAATCACCGATGGTGATATTTTCTGTATTGCTGGCCGGCGCGCTCGGTACGATGCGCTCATGCCGGCGCAGCACTGCATTGATGCGCGCCAGCAGTTCCCTCGGATTGAAAGGTTTGGGCAAGTAGTCATCCGCACCCATTTCCAGCCCGATGATTCTATCCACTTCATCGCCGCGCGCCGTCAGCATCACGATCGGCAGCATTGTGCCGCTGCCTCTTATCCGGCGGCAGATGGACAGGCCATCTTCACCAGGCAGCATCAGGTCTAAAACAATGAGATCAATAGATTCGTTTGCTAATGCCGTGTCCATTTCTTTTGCGTCGTTTGCCACTTTAACGGTGAAGCCCTGTTCGGTTAAATAGCGTTGCAATAGTTCGCGTAGGCGCACGTCATCATCTACTACCAAGATTCTTTTGTTCTGGTCGGTCATAATGTGTTGGAACCTTAATTTTTAATAGAATTTTTCTGCAATTTGTAAGTCCTATACCTTAAATTTTGCAGTAAACGAAGTGTAAGCTAATTGAACCGAATATTAAAGTTTTGTCGGCAAAGTAGCTAGTTCATGGATTAAATAAAGGATGCAATAAAACGGCCTGATTTTTACAAATGCTTACAATTTGACTGTTTAGTGAAACATTCAATTTACAATCGTCATTCATGATTACGATACTCTTAAACCGGTATGGTTGATGTTGGAAAGTTGATTCTTTGAATTTAATTTTGCAAAATAATATGTCTATATCTAAAGTCGTCTGTCTGGCTATGTGCTTAGGTTTAGGGCTGTCGTTCAGCGTCACTGCTGGCGGCAGAAGCAATTTGGCTACTCCGGTGGATAAATCCAAACGCACGGTAGATGAAGATCGCCAATCAGAAGATGCCCAGAAAAATGAGGGTTTGCAGCAAACCCTCAACCTCAATTTTAGTCCCGAACATAGAGAAAAACTGCGCAAGGCGCTGGATGATTATGCGCGTTCTGTAGACCCCAGCCATGACCAGATTGAAGAGCGCCGCCGTGCCATGCAGGAAAGCATAGAAACCCGTTTCTTTGAAGCGGATATGGATGGTGACAGTACGCTCGACAGGCAGGAGGCCACGGAAAAACTGCCTCAGATTGCACGACATTTCAATAGTGTGGATACCAATCAGGATAACCTGATTTCATTAGGCGAGCTGGTTGAAGCGCAGGCGCGTATCATCGAACGTAGAAAAGCTGCGGATGCGGCGCTTGAGCAGCAGAAGCAGCAGAAACTGATGGAAGCTGAAGCGGCGTCTGTGGCCAAGCCAAAAAGCAAGCAGGCCAACAATAACTCTAAAAAGAAATCGCTCTAATCCCTCTCGCCCTTCCGCTTCAAACGCAAGCCAAATCCCGCAGCACTAGCCGCTTTTTCACGTTGATCATTTTTATATCGATGTATCTCGATTTCTTCAAGTAATGCCATCAACAAGTAACGCCATTAATGTTGGCAGTTGCCCGCAGTAAACTTAGCTGTTAACTTAACTCCTTTGAAGCTTGTCTTTTTGCAAGCGTTTTAAGGTCTGGATGCATTTAACACTGCAAATTACAGAGAGCATGGCAGCCGTGGATGCTGCCGAATGGGATGCGCTCACCGGTGGCATGCCTTTGCTAAGCCATGCTTTCCTGAGTGCGCTTGAAACTTCAGGCTCGGTAGGAGGCGAGACTGGCTGGCAACCCAGCCATATGCTGGTGCTGGATGATGGCAAACTGGCAGGCGCCATGCCGCTTTATATTAAAAGCCATTCATACGGTGAGTATGTATTCGATTGGGCTTGGGCCGAGGCTTATGCGCGTAACGGCCTGCGTTATTACCCTAAACTGTTATCTGCCATTCCGTTTACCCCGATTACCAGCCAGAGATTATTGGGCGGCCGGTCGGAAATTCAAGGCCTGATGCTGGCAGCAGTGACGCAGATCATGGATGCACAGCAGCTATCTTCCGCGCATGTGCTGTTTCCGGACAATGATTCTGCTGATGCACTCAATCAAGCGGGGTGGCTGAAACGCGACGGCGTACAGTTCCGCTGGCAGAATGAGAATTTTCAGGATTTTGACGCATTTCTGAATGTCCTGAGCCATGACAAACGCAAAAAGATCCGTCAGGAACGTAACAGGATCGCGGCATCAGGCATTGTTTGCAAGCAAGTCAAAGGTGCGGATATCACGCCTGAGCAATGGGCATTTTTTTATCGGTGTTATAAGAATACTTATTTCGAACACCATTCTTCACCCTATCTGACACCGGCTTTCTTTGAACAGATCGGCAGGACTATGCCGCAGAATATTCTGCTGATACTGGCTTATGCCGACAATGAGGCGGTGGCCGCGGCGTTGAATATTTACCATCGAACAACGCTGTATGGGCGCTATTGGGGTGCATTATCGTATGTGCCGAATCTGCATTTCGAGCTTTGTTACTATCAGGCGCAGGAGTTCTGTATTCGTGAAAATATTGCATATTTTGAGGGAGGTGCGCAGGGTGAGCATAAGCTGGCACGCGGTTTTAAACCCAGGCCGACCTGTTCATACCATAAAATTGCGCACCCCCAGTTTGCACGCGTGATTGCAGACTTCGTGCGTCGTGAATCAGAAGGTGTAGATGCCTACACCGATGAACTGGAGCAGCGTGCGCCATTTAAGGTTAGGCCGGAATAGGGTGACATGAGATAAAAAAAAGAGGGTAGCTGCTCAATTTATGCAACAACCCTCTTGGTCATGCGAACCCTGACCGGTTTGAGCCTGAACTGGCGATCTAATTATTTTGCATGGCGCTCACATTTGTCATGCATGGATTTGCGTTCAGCCTCATCTACCTTGCCATCCTTGTTGGCATCCAGCTTAGAGAACATTTTCTCGGCCTGTTTCTGGTGTTTTGCCATGAACTCCTCTTTGCTGATGACACCATCCTTATTTGCATCAGCATCTTGCCAACTGTGCATTTGCGCCCCGGCATGGTCGCCGCTCATTTCGTGGTGGTCTGCATAGGCAGTCTGTACCAGACCTAGTAGTAATGAAGATATAGCGAGGATTGGTAGTGTTTTCATTATGGGTCCTTTAGTGAATGATTGTTAATGAGTCGTGAGCAGGCAGGTCATGCCACTATATAAAACCAATGTAACTATGATTGCCAAAGCAACACCTAAGTTCAGCTAAGGTAGCTGCCTACGTGTTTTGAAATGTAAATAATTTGTAAAATCTGCTGAAAACACTTGCAATGCGTGAAAGGCAGGTAAATAAAGGCCTCTGGTTATGCACATCATTAAAAATTAATTGGCGGGAAAGCAAAAAAATCCTTACCAATCAACATCTGTTTTGTAACCAATTGATTTTAAACGATTAATTTATAGGTTTAAATTTTGTGCGATTATAAGAAATCGTTATAAATCTGTTAGTTACGGATTTATTACACAAGTAATCACAAAGTTATCCACAGTTTTTGTGGAGAAACATTGATGCACAGCCTTGCCTGAAAATTCTGCAATAAAGCTGGGGATTTACTTTTTGCGGGCGACCGTGTCGGCAACCGGGTAGTGATAGTAAAGCGTGTTCAGGTGCCTGGCGACATTCTCAATATCGTTGTGATCCCATTTAAGGTTGGCAATGTTTTGCCATAGATTTACTTGGGCTACCAGGCTGGGCCAATCGGCAGCTTTTTTATTGGCAAGCCAGTGCGGCTGTTCATTATGGCAGGATATGCAGTGCAGGGAGTAGAGTAGTTTCCCGCGAGAAATGTCGTTGCCTGCTGATCCGTCGGCAAGGGCTGGGCTGGTTAGCGATAGCAGGAATAAGGCAAGTGCAGGTGAGCGGATGACTGATTTTACAGGATGAAGATTCATGGTCTTTTTCTCTGAGCAAGCGTGTCAATAAGATTGGTATTGAATATCCGCCTTTAAGCCTGATCGGTCAATATGCGTATGCACTTATTGCGGCCATGAAGGAGTTTTAATGATATTTCTGGGGTGTGGCGGCGTGGGCGTGATTGCCGGGCAAAAAAATAGCGCTTCTGCAAGGAAGCGCTTATAAAATTGGAGAAAATATATTGCATATCAATATATGCGCTCATATTAATCAGTAATAATTAATGAATTATTTCATATGGTTAATTAATTGTTTCATCTGTGGGTGAATACGTAATTTTATGTGTGCGGTTGATGCCGGCATAGGTTTTTCTGGGAGATTTTGTTGATTGTGCCATGAACCTGCGGCTGCGTGGGACGAAAAAGCACGCAGCCCCAGAGTTGCCGGCTCAGCCACAAGGATGGCGTTATTACTGGTGAATTTCAGGCTAGACAGGGCTGGTGCCTGCTTATTCAAAAATGTACCGTTTGGCGGATAAGTCTTTTTTAAAAGCTGCAGAAGCGTTAATGAAGCTTATAAAATTATCCACGCAATCCTCAGCCGAAGATGCATCCGAACGTTCGGATATTTCCAGGCAGATGCTGCCATCTGCCAGCATTTTGTATTTGCAGAAATACAAAGGCAGTTTGAAGCGATGCGCAAATTCAAATAGTGCTGGACTGATATAGCGGCATTTGCCGTTTTCATCCGGAAAGTCTACATCGCAGCATATAACGCCGGGGTTGTGAATCACCTTGCTTAGCTTTGCCAGGCAGTACGCATCGCTGTTAATGATATTTACAGCAGACTTTACGCCTGACCTGACGAATTTTCCGCTGGCGATTTGTTCGGGGACGTATGCAATAGTGGTGACATTGCATCCCAGATCCGAGAGCACCCTGGTCGTCAGCGCAAACTCATTATGCACGGTAAGCAATATGATCACTTCATTGGTGGAAGTGATGTTGATCAACTGCTTGTGGTCAAAAACCACATCCGGCACATAAGCAATCCTGAATTTTCTTAACCTTCTGGTGATGCAGCCCAGGAGTAGCTCGGGCTTGCTTAGCTGGTAATGATTTTCAAGCCGTGCCAGTAAAAAGTTGACGACAGGATGGTTCGACAATGCCTCCCAGTTTTTCCTGAAATAGAACTGGGAGCCCTGGTTCTTATTTAGCCTAAGGCAAATAAACAGGTGACTATCGATAATGACTTTTAACAGCAGCGTTGATAGTTTGTGCTGTTTTTTCTTAAACCGGGCCAGCATTTCTGATTCTGGCCATTTCTGCATCTACCGAGGATACATCTTCACAGAGCATGAAATTTTCGATAGCAATATCAACGCCCAGGTCATTATTGATTTTCATCAGCAGGTCAAGCACGTCAAGGCTGTCCAGCCTTAAATCGCGGATTTTAGTGTCTAGCGATATTTGAATGTTGCTCTTGTTGTTTGATATTTCAGCGAATATCTCGCATAGTTTTTTTTGATGTTCAGTCATAGATATCCACCTTTATACTTTCATAAATATTAAAAACATTGTCCGGGGTGCGATATTCCATCGTATTGATGATTAATTTCTTTTCCAGTTTTTCAAATCTGCTCTTAACAATATCCCAGATTTTTCTGCCGATTGGCATGCCCAGGCAGGTGTGCACGCCTGTTGCAAAATAGATTTGTGCATAACTTGGAAATTCAGATTGCTGATAGCCTGCGGAATCAAGATAAAGCCTGACTCTTTGCCCGGATAATACATTGACCCCGCCCATTGTGTTATCCCTGATCGATATTCTTTCAATGACAGGCACGCCAGTCGAAGGGATTTCTGAGTCCCACGCGATATTACTGCATGATTTATCCTGGTTCTTTGAAAGTATATAAGCTACAGACTCAGTGATCGTCCCTATTAAAGAATCCGCCCCCAGTGCCAATAACGATATACGGAAGTATTTATCATCATCGTTCATGTTTTCGGGAAATGAGTTAAGTATTTCCGCAATAATTTTATTTATTTGGATCCTTTTATTTAAAGACAGGGTCTCATCGAGAATCTGTGATAGCGAATCAAAGCTGATGTGTGGCGCTAGATTGTTGATTCCCGACAACACCAATAAACATGCCGTTAACGAAGGTCTTAAAATATCCTTAACGATATCGGCCGACTGGTGAACGGATAGCAATTGCATTCTGCTATCCAGTACCGTGGTGAAAGTCTCTAACGCCGCATCTGAATTTTTCAGTATCTCAACAGCGGAGCGCTTGCGGATGGCTTTATGCGCATCCCCGTTCTTGGCTATAGGGAAATAATCAACCAGCCTTGAAACGTGCTGCAGTTCAAAATTGAATCTTTGCAGAATGGTGTCAATCTTGTAGTCATGCACCGCATAATTCGCATCGTTCAAGATCAATCTAATGGTATCGGGATTGCTGCACATCCAGCGGTTTAATTCTGGCGACCACCAAAGATTTTTATTATTTTTATATAAAATATTTTTATCTTTATTCTTGTGCAGCAGATAGTCTGAGCATTTATCTATCATCAGGCGGGCTTTGAACATTTTATTTTAATGAAACATTATATTCTGATAGCTGAATAAGCATTATTAATGATTGTTAATTTCATTAACTCAAGAAACAACAGGGCAGGCCACGATTTATTGCTTGGTTTCAATCGAGAGGTTTTTAGTGTGCCATGGCGTATAAAAGAAAACGCCCCAATCTCTCGAAAGGGGCGTCTTTATTGGGAAAGAGTCACCAGCACACTCCCTTGTATGCATTATATTTATTGGACAGTAAAATTTTTTAGATTGCTTAATCATAAGATGACTAATGATGTGACTGCTGGCTATATCATTACCGATGTGGAGAGGTTGCGTATCCCGATGCAAAAAATTACAGATTACATTACTGCACAATTTGGCGTTAAACAGTCAGCTTTGATATTGCCACTTCAACGGCATGCCTAATTGTATTGACATCCGTAACGTTACGCGTTACAGTATTTAAAATTGTAAATAAAAAATGATTAAAACATTCAAACATAAAGGGCTCAAAGATTTCTTTGAGAGTGGAAGCAAAGCGGGGATAAGACCCGATCACGCTTCTAAATTAAGTCGCCAGTTAGTGCGTTTAGATATTGCTAAAGCACCTGCGGATATGAATTTACCAGGATGGAGGCTTCATTCTTTAGAAGGTGAGTTAGCTGGACATTATGCCGTAACGGTAAACGGTAACTGGCGAATGACTTTTATGTTTGACGGTGAAGATGCGATCCTGGTGGATTATCAGGACTATCACTAGAAAGGAATTGATATGAGCAGAATGCATAATCCGCCACATCCTGGCGAAACTTTGAGAGAAGATATTCTCCCCGCCCTCGGCTTGAGCGTGACCGAGGCAGCAGATCAACTTGGTGTTGCTCGCCCATCTTTATCACGTGTGCTTAACGGACACGCCGCTATTTCACCTGAGATGGCTTTACGTATAGAAAAATGGCTAGGTATCGAGAATGGCGGCAGTGCCAACTTATGGTTGGCAGCACAAGCTTCTTATGATTTGTGGCAAGCCAGAAGTAAATTCAATGCGAAGGTGAAGCCTGCTGAACTGCAGGCAGCTTAAATTTAAGAAATAGCAGGGGGCAGGCCACGATTTATTGCTTGGTTTTAATCGAGAGGTTTTTAGTGTGCCATGGCGTATAAATGAAAACGCCCCAATCTTTCGAAAGGGGCGTCTTTATTGGTGGGAAAGAGTCAACCAAACAAACTCTTGCAAGCCATTAGATCAATGGGTTGATGCTGCCTTAAATTTTATAAATACCGTCATGACGTATTCTCAACTTGGATGGCGAAGCAGTGTTTGTCTAACATCAAACCTGCCCGCCCACACCTTTAAACTTCTCAACAAAAGCAGAAATTTTTTGGAATACGCTCTGCTTCTTTGTTAGATACTGTGGGTTCAGTGGGCTCATCTTTGGTAAAACAGCATTAAGTTCTGTGCCATTTTCACTGGCATACTCACGTCTTAATGATGCCGCGATATAGCGCTTGGCAGCTTCAGCATTGAGACTCTCAGCAGCAATCAAAGCTTCAGCCTCACGTTGTTGCTCAGCTTGTGCAAATGCGAAGAAAGCTTCAATGATGCTAGCTTTGTCTAAAATCTCGTCCAAGTTGGTTTGATTAATAAAATCAACAATCAGACTTTCTTTGGCGCGGTTGCCTATGCTTGCACGAATAACTCGCCGAGCTTCCTCAACCAGTGAGGCCTTATCTTTTATCTTTTTATTATGTTCAAAAATCAGCTCAAGGATGTAATCCAGATTGATTTCTTGTGATCTAAGCAAGTCCACTTCAAAAACAACATCATCCCAATCAATGGTAGAAGCATCTTTTTCATTGGCTGCTTTTTCACGGCGGAGCCAGTCGCGAATATCGTTATACGTTGAACGATAATCTTGAATGGTACGCTCGGCTGGTACCTTAATCGCTTGCATGACTGCCAAATCATCATCGCTTAAATAGTATTTAGCTTTAAAGGCTTCTACAGCCTTAGCGTCACTTAAATCCAGACCTTGCAAGTCTTTCAAGCTGGCAAACTCATCGTAGTTTTGTAGAATATTTTCAACGCGTAAATACTCCCCAAACAACTTGGCAAAATCTTTTTTATCTTGTTCTTTAACAATCTCGTCAGGGTTAGGGAAGCGCGCTTGCAGCTCTGTCACCACGTCCAAATAACCGCGTCGTGCTTCACCCGTCGCTACATCGGTATAGCCTTCCATATATTCTTTGTAGCTCTTCTCCAGCACCACATTTCTAGTATTGTTGTCGCCAAACAGGGTAATCGCATCAATCGTGGCTTGTTCTAAATCTCTAAACGTCACAATATTGCCAAAGGTCTTAGTGGCATCATAAATACGATTGGTGCGTGAATAGGCTTGCATCAAACCGTGAAAACGTAGGTTTTTATCTACGAACAAGGTGTTCAAGGTGGGGGCATCAAAGCCAGTTAAAAACATACCCACCACAATCAGTAAATCTACTTCCTGATTCTTTACCTTTAAGGCAAGGTCGCGGTAGTAGTTTTGAAACTCTTTGCTATCAACGCCAAAATTAGTCTTAAACATAGCGTTGTAATCAGTAATCGCAGCACTTAAAAACTCTTTGGCGCTACTATCCATTGCTGAAGGTTCAAAACTCTCCTCAACAATATCGCCTACTGCGTCTTGCTCTTCATTAGCAGCAAAGGAGAAAATTGTTGCAATTTTGAGTGGTCTTGCACTTTCTTTCTGCAAGTTCTTTATCGACTCATAATACAACTTGGCAGCATCCACACTGCTTACGGCAAACATGGCATTAAAGCCTTTTCCATTTGCACTTAAACGATGTGTTTTTTGCCTAAAGTTATTTAAGATGTACTGCGAAATCTCCTTAATGCGGTCAGGGTGCAACAGGGCTTGCTTGTTTTCTGCGGCCGTGAGTTTTTTTTCATTTTGCTCAGACTCAATCGCCTTAAACTGTGGGCGCACATCGTTGTAGTCCACCTTGAACTTGAGCACCTTCTCATCGCGTATCGCATCGGTAATCACATACGAATGCAGCTCACGCCCAAACACACTGGCAGTAGTCTCTGCCCCCAAAGCGTTTTTAGGAAAAATTGGCGTACCTGTAAACCCAAACTGGAAGAACTTTTTAAACTTCTTGTTTAGGTTTTTTTGAGCTTCACCAAATTGGCTTCTGTGGCATTCATCAAAAATAAACACCACTTGCTGGTTGTAAATCGGCAAGTCACCTTCGCTTTTCATCAAGTTATTAAGTTTTTGAATGGTGGTGACGATGATTTTATTATCATCTTTCTCAAGGTTACGCTTGAGCCCCGCAGTGCTGTCAGAACCATTGACGCTATCAGGTGAAAAGCGCTGATACTCCTTCATGGTTTGGTAATCGAGGTCTTTGCGGTCAACCACAAAGAAAACCTTTTCAACAAAAGCCAGCTCCGTCGCCAAACGTGCTGCTTTAAAGCTAGTTAAGGTCTTACCCGATCCTGTGGTGTGCCAAACATAGCCACTGCCTTCCAGCGTACTCCAGCTTTTGCTTTGGTAGGCGCAATTGATTTTCCACAAAATACGCTCAGTCGCCGCAATTTGGTAAGGGCGCATTACCAGCAATGTGTCGCTTACATCAAACACCGAGTAAGTCAGCAACACATTGAGCAAGGTATTTTTTTGAAAAAACGTGGCGGTAAAGTCTTTTAAGTCTTTAATCAAGGTGTTGTCAGACTTCGCCCAATTCATGGTGAAATCAAAACTGTTTTTATCGCGCTTGGTGGTGTTGGCAAAATAACGGCTATCCGTGCCGTTAGAAATCACGAAAATCTGCAAATACTTAAATAGTGAGTTTTCAGTATTAAAGCTTTCTTTGCTGTAGCGATGTACCTGATTAAACGCCTCGCGTATCGCTACCCCGCGTTTTTTTAGCTCCACTTGCACCAAAGGCAAGCCATTCACCAACACCGTAACATCGTAGCGGTTAGCCTGCGTACCTTTTTGCTCAAACTGGCGAATCACCTGCACTTTATTACGAGCAATATTCTTTTTATCTAACAGGTAAATGTTCTGGATATGACCATCATCAAACACAAAATCGTGGATGTAGTTGTCATGAATTTTTCGGGTTTTGTCGGTAATGCTATCGCTAGGTTTGTCTAAGTAGGTTTCAATAAAACGCTGCCATTCACCGTCTAAAAATTGCACTTTATTCAGCGTTTGTAGCTGTTCACGCACATTGGCAAGCATCGCCTTGCTGGTTTTTAAGTCGTGCAAGTATTCATAGCCTTGTTTCTGCAAGTCAGCAATAAACTCACGTTCTAAATCATATTCACTTTGATAAGATTGGTTGACCTGCCATTCCTTTGTGTATTTATCTAAAACGATAAAATTGGTGGATTCAGCAATCGTTTTGTAATCACTCATTTTGTGCATTCTGTTTCCTGAATCCATATTCACTACTTAAAAAATTAACGAGCTCTTCTAGTTTTTCTTTATCCTTTGCTCCTACTTCACCAGTCTCTTCACCCGCGTGTGCAGAATGACTTGAAAGGTTTAGAAGTCGATTGGCAAAAACGTCTGGATTACCGTCCGCTTCTTTGGGTAGAAGATTTTCCCATTTATCATGGCCTAAAAAAGTAGTTGTTTTTTCCAAGATATTTCTCAGAAAGTTAAAGTGGTATTTTCTAATTTGGTTGCTACTAATAGCGTCTCTAATCTCAGATAGCAAAAGCAAGTGATATGAAAATGGCGTTTTACCGTCTAGCTTCGTGAGAACAAATGTCCCATCAGCACTCTTATCCAAACGGGATTTTTGTGCCTCCGCTGGTCTATATTTCCACTCAATGTTGTCAGCAGTTGGGTCTTTAGCCAGCTTGTTATTAAACTCATTGGAGAGGACATTATAAAAAAGTGGGTTATGTGTCGTGATGATAAATTTTAAGTCAGCAGAACAATTTTTAACCAGCTTCGCTAAATCAACTGCCAACTCAATTAGATGATTATCATCGAGTGAACTCACAGGGTCATCAATGAACACATACTCTAATTTATTGAAATCATTGGTGCTTCTATCATCTTCAGGGCTACTTAGCTCCTCTACAATCAGATCTAAAAGGCTATAAAAAATGCACCAAATCAGATTACTTTCTTCACCCTTAGAAATCTTAATGGGGACTCTATGCTCGTCACCTCGTATTGCAAAGTAAATCTCAGTGAAATCATCACTAAATTTAGGCTCAATGTTGGTATTCGTTAGCCTTTGAAAGTGATCAATTATTTTTGGACCTTGTCCTTGTTCTTCGAGTACCCATTTGGTGAAAACGTTGGGGTGGATTTTTAGCTTTCTATCTTGATCACCGTTTAAGTCGTTATCCCAATAAAACAGGTCTTCGGTGAAGGCGTTGTAATAAAGAATATTTTTACGTGACAGCTCTGATGCTTCGGCATTATCTTCCTCTTCAGCATCATTTTCTTCTGCAAGTGGGTTCTTGAACTCTAGAGAAAGGCGCGTTTTGCCAGTGCCATTAAAGGCATAGATAAGTTGAACCTTTTTATTGGCATCCTTCAGTTGCTGGGCAATTTCAGTTAATGTCTGTCCCATGCTATGCCGCTACTTCTTCAGGCTTGGGAAAGTTCAACAGCAAATTGCGGTAATACTCGTATTGCTTCTGGCGCAATGCAATTTCGCGGGGCAAGCCTTCAGTGAGGGAATTGGTCAGGGCGTCGAATTTGTCGAGGATGGCGACGATGCGGATTTTCTCTGAAGGTGAAGGATTTGGAATGGAGATGTTGTTTAAGTTCTTTTGGTTTAATTTAGGTTGAGCTGCCCCTGAGATGTATGGCGTTAAGTCCATATTATTTAGATAGAACTCAACAAATCTTCGCTCTGCATATGTATTGAATTTAAGCACGTGGGCGTGATTATTTACCCAGCTTTTACCGCTTATACTAAATGCTATCGGTGTGCTTCTAGCAACTAAATTTGCACCATCTTCTGAAACAAGTAAATAATCACCATCAAAAATATAGTCTTTTACATAATCAACTATTCCAGATGCACCGTAATAAGGAATTTCACCTGCATCTCTTAAACCGCTGGTTATAGGTTTACGCATCGAATCAAGATTCTCTGCAAGTTCCCCCAAAGTTTTCCACTCGACTTCCCCCTCTTCAAAACTCAACAACTGGTCGCGGTAATAGTTGTATTGTTTTTTTCGGGCTGTAAGCTCCGCTGTAAGCTCCGCTGTAAGCTCCGCTGTAAGCTCCGTAAAACTGTCCAAAATGTGGACAATTTCCGCTTGAATTTCAAGCGATTTTTTTTGGTTTTCTGGGCAGGGAATGGGGATTTTTATATCAAGAACAGCAGCCATATTCGGGTGCTTTATCCCTGAGCCTCTATAAAATGAACTTAATATTTCAAGGTTGTTCAGCAAAAAATAGTAGAGAAATTTGGTGTTCAAGTAATTTGTGTCATTAGAAGTTGCAATACGGTTGTCTGATGTTAAAAACTTTCCTTTAAAGTACTGAACTACTGCATCCCCACCCCAAGGAATAGCTATAACCTCACCATCGCTAACTTTATCTCCAGCCAGTTCCTCTGTTGTGTATTTATTCGATATGTTTGTTGTTAATAGCTTTACATTGCCGTCTATAGTTACCAATGAATTTAGCTCTTTGGCAAGGAAATAGTGGTATTTGATAACATTGGGTTGCTTATGACTTTCAACTGCATTAAATTTTTTGTCCCACGTCGTGACTTCCCAGAGTGCTCTCCATTCCACCTCGACCCCATCCAGCAGCCTGTCCATAAATTTCACGCTGCTCATGCCTACAGCTCCTCGCCTTCAATCTCGGTGACGATGGCATCAATCTCTTTGCGTAGCTGGTCAATTTTAGCCACGGTGGTTTTCAGCTCTGCATTGAGCTGAGCAATGTCCACCACTTCGCGGTTGTCTTTGGCTTCGACATAGCTGCTCACCGATAGGTTGTAATCGTTGGCGGCCACCTGCTCAAAGGGTACAGATTTGGCGAGGTGATCGATATTCATCTTGCTATCAAAAACCTGCATAATTTGTTCAATATGAGCATCGGTGAGGATATTGTTATTGGTTTCTTTTTTAAACAGGCCGCTGGCCTCAATAAACTGGGTGTTGGTGTCGGTTTTGTGTTTGGAGAGCACCAGAATAGTGACGGCGATGGTGGTACCAAAAAACAAATTGGGCGCGAGCGAAATAATGGTTTCAACATAATTGTTATCAACCAGGTATTTGCGTATTTTTTGCTCAGCTCCGCCACGGTAAAAAATACCCGGAAAGCAGACAATGGCAGCACGGCCTTTGCTAGATAAATAACTGAGCGCATGCAGTACAAAGGCGAAGTCCGCCTTGGATTTTGGTGCCAACACACCTGCGGGGGCAAAGCGCTCATCGTTAATCAGCGTGGGGTCGTCGCTACCTATCCAATTGACTGAATAAGGCGGGTTGGAGACGATGGCATCAAAGGGCTTTTCATCGCCAAAATGCGGGTCTAATAAGGTATTACCCAGCGCAATATCAAACTTGTCGTAGTTGATGTTGTGCAAAAACATATTCATCCGTGCCAAGTTGTAGGTGGTGTGGTTGATCTCCTGACCAAAAAAGCCTTCTTCAATGATATGGTCGTCAAATTGTTTTTTTGCTTGCAGCAATAGCGAGCCCGAACCCGCCGCTGGGTCATAAATTTTATTGACGCTGGTTTGTTTGTGCATGGCCAGTTGTGCAATGAGTTTAGACACATGCTGTGGTGTGAAAAACTCACCGCCTGACTTACCTGCATTGGCGGCATAGTTGGAAATTAAAAACTCGTAGGCATCGCCAAACAGGTCGATTTTGTTATCTTCAAAATTGCCAAAACGAAGACCTTCAACGCCTTTGAGCACCGCAGCCAATCGCATGTTTTTATCTTTAACGGTGTTACCTAGGCGATTGCTGGTGGTGTCAAAATCCGCAAATAAGCCTTTAATATCTTCTTCTGATGGGTAGCCGTTAGCTGAGCTTTCTATCGCGGAGAAGATGTTGGCTAAATCGGTATTTAAACTTTCATTGGTATTGGCCTTGGCGGCAACATTGGTAAATAGCTGACTAGGGTAAATGAAATACCCCTTGGTTTTAATAGCATCGTCTTTTATTTCTGCGGTGATCACGTCATCACCGAGCTTGGCATAATCGATGCTATCATCGCCACCTTCGATGTAGTTAGCAAAGTTTTCGCTGATAAAGCGATAGAACAATGTGCCGAGTACATATTGCTTAAAATCCCAGCCATCGACAGAGCCACGCACATCATTGGCAATTTGCCAAATTTGGCGTTGCAGTTCGGCGCGTTGTTGGATGCTTGTCATTGTTGTACTCTTGTTTAAATTTGTTTTAAATAGTCATCTAACTAGATTGTTTTTGCATTGTACAGGCAAAGATAATCTAGTCTCGGCAAGAATTATATATCTCATTGATGCTAAAGATGGCTGTGACCAATTGAAATCGTCGATAGTTTAGCCTACGGATGAAGTCAGCTTTAATCCTTTTTCATTGAGCATCTGGATAAAGACGCTTACGTCCGCGGTTTCATCTGATCTATTAGAAACTATAGAAATGCTGGCATGCCTCAAGATTTCCGCCTGATGCTCTGCGCTCACAGATCCATCGCTATAAAAAGTTGTTAATACGCTTTCATGACCTAAGTTTTGGCTCCATGCTTTAAAGGCTTCAGGCGTTTTACATCTAAATAAAATTAATAAGGGTCAAAATTAATAAGGGTCAGACCACGATTTATAGCTAAAGC